>ERZ1026776.6-NODE-6-length-193170-cov-15.811636_pt1 | contig 193170 bp, 167 predicted proteins | sample MGYA00380125_ERZ1026776 | MGnify/ENA primary metagenome ERZ1026776 (study PRJEB33269, sample SAMEA4719761) | human gut metagenome | biome: human-associated habitat; feature: organic feature; material: feces | place: Cameroon | collected 2013-10 ...
CTTTTTAAATATAAAAGTAATAAGTAACAGAAATGGCGAATATGTGCGAACTGATTTTATGAAAAGATTGATTGATTATACGGATGACGAAAAGAAGTGTCTTTTAATTAAAGGTGAGTGGTTTGAATATAATGATGATTATATATCATATTTGAAAGATTTTATTGCAGAAATTGATGTAATATATAATCCAGAATATGATTTTGGAAAGAAAGAACTTCTAGAATATCAGGAAGAAAAATATAAAACTGAAAAATCATTGAAAAAATACAATGGAAAAACAGAAAGTGAAATTGAGAAAGCAATCAAAGATAAATACTATCCAGAACGGGTATTTAATAATGTTATGGAAGAAAAATACCAATTTAAAAATTATGATAGATATATAGACAGTATTGGTAAAGAAAAAATAGAACAAATGGATTTATATAAAGATCAATCTATGTATGCTGTCAAAATTGGTGAATCATCTGCAAAATTAAGTTATGCAGTTAGACAGTCTCTTACTGCTATTACGCTGTACAAATGTAAACAGTTACCTAATATCAGAAAGGTGGATACTGTTGTAGTGTGGATTTTGTTGAAACGAAAGAAACATTTGCCTGAAAAAGATGGACATCCTGATCTGAATGAATTAAATATGCTGACATTGAAAAATGAGTTGGATGAATGGAAAAAGACAGTGCTTGTTATGGGATATAAACCAGAGGTGTGGATAAATTATTGGAAAGAGTAGCTGGCATTGCAGTTGATATAATTTTGCATATTACCAGTATATGAAGATCGAAAGATATAAGGGAATATATGATTGTGAGTAGGAAATGTAAATTTTATTGAAAGAATTCGATGCAAACAAAGAATATTTTGTAGTTTTGTCAAACATATGTTACACAGATGCCAGATAATCCTTTAGTAGCTGATTTGGAGATTTCCATCCTAATGGATGCATAGGAAAGTTGTTATAATCCCTGCGATTATATACTTTCAACTGTTTGGCAAAGTCCTCAAAAGAATAAAAAGTATGAGTTGCATAAAAACGCTCATTATCCTTTCGGTGGCTTCTTTCAACTTTCCCGTTATGTCGTGGTGTAAAAGGTCGTATAACTTTATGGCGAATCCCATGCTGCTTCAGATGCACCTGAAATAGTGTGGGTTTGTCACGGTGGGTGGTAAAACGATTTGTAAATTCTGCTCCATTATCAGTCTGGATACACTGAATGGGTAACGGAAAGGCTTTCACCAGATGTTCTATAAACATAGCAGAGGAATATGTATTGTGTTCTTCAAAAGCCTCTACGAAACGCCATCTGGAATACTCGTCAATGGCAGTATACTGAAAGAATTGTTTGCCGATGACCTTGGAGTTTTTGAGGCATGCAGAAGGAACAAATTTTACATCAACCTGTATGCGTTGCCCCGGATAATCCATCTGTTCGTAAGGCTTTGGAATATATTTAGGATTTGGTGGATGAGCTGCCATAATTCCTTGCTTACGGAGAAATCTGTATAGTCCGGGGATGGAACGGGTATAACCACGCTGTTTAAGTTTGACCCAAAAGACAACAAGGCCGGCATCCGGATTACGTCTGCGCATATCAAAGATCAGCTTGATCTCTTCAGGGGTATGTTGGTTTGGATGATGATGGGGTCTGCGAGAGCGGTCACGAAGGGACTCAATAGAACCGTCATAACGTCGTTTCCAACGATAAATGTATTGACGGTTGGTTTTATATTTGATAGCAGCCTTGGTGACACCAAACCTTTCAGCGTATTTGATTAAGGATAGACGATACCGCATATCTTGTGTTATAGTAGCCATAGCAGAGAACTCCTTTTTTGTTTTTTTGTTGTGGTGACTAAAATATAACACAAAAGAAGCGTCTCTGCTTTTTTTATATTCAGTTGTAACACATGTATTGTAATCCTACAGAATGTGATTTATGCAAATTGCTTTAGACTTGAAACATACTATCATTGATGATATAATTTTGATTAACCATTAAGATAGAATTTTCATGGAGGATTATTTCATGTTCATAGAGGATAATAGAATAGAGTATGAGAAACAGCGAGAAGAAAGAGTTAAGAGGCTGACGGCTTATGCGAATGGAATTCAGCAGGAGGTACAGAGCCAGACTTCCGATATTGTTAAAGTACTGGTAGAAGAACGGCATAGACAAGGCTTAACACAATGCGATATGGCGGATTTGACAGGAATGATGGCGTCTAATATAGCCAGGTTTGAAAGCGGAGCAAGGGTTCCAACATTTGTTGTTTTACAGAAATATGCATGGGCACTGGGAAAACATATCGAGATACAGGTATGTGATGGAACGGAATAGTAATGCAGGCGGATCTAAAAATAGATCCGCTAAATGTTAATATCATTTATGATAGTATAATATTAGATGTTGTTATAAAGGAATGGTTGACATTATGGCATATATGCCATACAATGATTACAAAGGAGATTATATGAGGGGATTTAAACTGATTGCATATGAAAAAGAAAATGGGGAAGTTCCGGTAGAGGAGTTTCTCGATTCTATTAATCCCAAGATGCGAGCTAAATTGTATGGATTAATGGGAATTTTACAAGAAAAGGGAAATATGCTCAGGGAACCATATAGCAAACATTTGGACGATGGTATATTTGAATTGTGTTGTCAATTTGGCAGTGATATTACCAGAATTTTATATTTTTTCTTCTATGAGGGGAAAATTATAATGACAAATGGATTTGTGAAGAAAACACAGAAAACTCCAAAAGAAGAAATACAGCTTGCGAAAGAGAGAAGAAAAGATTTTATAGAAAGGATGATGAAAAATGAGATCATTTGATGATATGCTTTCTAAACAATTGCAGGATGAAGAATTTAGAAAAGAATATGAAGCTATTCAGCCAGAGATGGATGTTATAAGAGCTATCGTAGACGCGCGAACATCGCAGAATATGACGCAGAAAGAACTTGCAGAACGCACAGGCATTAATCAGGCAGATATCAGTAAACTTGAGAATGGAACGAGGAATCCTTCTGTTAATTTATTAAAAAGATTAGCAGAGGGTATGGGGATGACTCTTAAGATTGAGTTTATACCTAAACAGAAGATATAATTATAAGTATTATAGATATAAATATGTTTTTGGTAAGGAGAAAGCGAATAGTAAACAAATGAAAAGGCATATCAATAATCCATATAAAGTTAATTGGATGTTATACAGTTTGATTGGTGGAATATCCGTGTTGGTAATGATTGTTGCAGTTATTTGGAATAATTATATCCCTGATGTTATTTCGGATGTAGTTAAGAATCTTGCATTTGGCTGCGTAGCATCTACCATTGTCGCATTGTTGATTGAAATAGGAAATGTAAAAGAAAAGAATGAAAAGGCTAATAGTATATATGATGCAGTATTCCATGAATTACAATTCCGTATACTGGATTTTGTGCGAGTTTGGTCCCGGTTATGCAGCGTGGCATTTAAAGACATAGACTATTATCAGGAAAAGCATACATGGTTAGAATGGTATGAGATTACAAAAAACAATTTTTTTGAATGTGATGAAAACAGACAAGATGAATTGATGATTTTTTTTAATGATCAAATACTTTATACTATAGATAATATTGATAAAACGCTTAAACAGATAGATGAACAGCAATATATTCTTAATATAAATAATGTATATAATGAGAGTATGAAGAACATACTTGGAGATTATACATTTGAGGTCTATGGTGCAAAATTAACTTTGGCAAAAGATTATAACAAATATGATTTCTGGAAATCATTTGATGCTATAACAAAGGATTTCCAGAAATATATATATAATTGGATAGATATAAGGTATTACAATTACTGCAGATTTAAGCCATATGGCTTTTACGATGATGAAGCAGAGGTAATACGTGCGGTGCTTGAGAGTGAGAAAGATAAGAGGTAAGTTTACCACTGACCGATATGTAGGATTGCAGTTGGAAAACTTGTTGAGAAGATCGAAAGATTTCTACGCAGGAAAGAAACTGAAGAACATAATGACACAAACAAAAACGACCGCCGTTCGTCCTGACAAGATTAGAACGGGGTCGTTTTTGGCTTTTAATTAATCTATAGGGCTAGCCGTCTATTGGTAGCATCTTTTATAATTTGATGATATCATAAACAGACGATGATTTTAAGTGTTGATAGAAAAGGCTGATAGCAGGTCGATGACAGAAATAACCGCTGTATTTGGCGGGCATAGATGATCTTTACAAATGAACGAGAGAGTAGGATACATTATTATGAAAGATAAAAGAAAACCACAGATAAGAAAAAATGTATATTTATTTGAATTGGATTCTGTTCGAAAAACAGATAAGGAGATTGAGATTGCACAGAATGCCTTATTAGATGAGATTGTTTTAAATGGAAATGTGGTTGTTATGACATACAACCAGTTGGTTGATTCACGCGGATTTTTCAGCCTGCTTTGTAATGAGAAATATGAAGAGAAGTTGATCCGGTTATTTGAAATGGGTGCCATCCGTATTTCCCGGTTTGGAGATATCCGTACCGTTTCCCAGTATTTGTTGAATTCGATTGATGCGGATAAGGAATTTATTTATTCCGCAATTCCGATTAAATACAGCCAGAAACGTCTGCTTGCCTTGATGAAACGTTGTTTGACATACTCCGATCTTTCAGAGTTGAATGATTATACAAAAGATAATTTGGATGACCGGGAAAAAGATAAGCTGGAAGATTTATTTGTGGAAGTAATAAATGGGGAGGAACAGCCTGTTGATTATCTGTCCGAGAAGGATCGTGATTATCAATTAGGAACATACCAGAATATTTTAAAGAATCTGAGAGGTTTACTGTCAACGGTATTGCGAATCAGTATGCTGCCTGATATTTATTTAGATCCAAGAAATGAATCAGAATATAAAAATCTGAAATTTGTAAATTTCATGGCTGCTGTTTTAGCTTTTTATGACCTTCCGGATGATAAAATGATAGATGTAGATGCGGAAGCCTTTCGGCGTTCACTTGGAATATTGGGAGAATTGGAAGCCTGGAAAAATAAAAATAATAATCGTTCAGTATATATTCGTGAAATAAAAAAAGCATGGCAGACTGCGCCTGAAAGTATTGCACATGAACTTTCATATCAGTATGCAGAAGTTATAGTTGATCTTTGTTATAATTATGCATGTGAGAATAGTATTTGTAATATTTCCAAGCATTATAATGTGGATGAACTTTGGCGGAAATCAGGGGACAAGTCAAGCTTCTGTGTGGATTTCTTTGGCAGATTTGCTAAAACTTGGAGGAATGGAGCAGGAGCGAAGGATCGTTTCTTAACGGATGAGACAAATAAGTTTGAGGCGTTTGCTGACAAGGATGATCAATTATATAAGCAGTTAGACCGTGTAGTCCGTCTTGTAGAATATATCGATTATTCACAGGCTGGGCATGCAGATGAAACGAATGATCAGGTTGTTTATCGTTATGAATATAAGGATGAGGAGCAACGCAGGCAGAATAAGAGAAATATAATAGGAAAAATTGCACATGGGTTTGGAATGGCGGCGCTTTGCATTATTGTGGCATGTGGCATTGAGCTTGGATTCAATAAATTACAAAGTATGATGGAAGGGATTATTTCCTTTAATACAGCACTGCTCAGTGTGATTGAGACAATTGTCTGGTTATTTGTAACAGAGATGCTTTCAACGATAATTTCTTTGAAATTTCCAAGGCTCTTACCATTATCAGATGCTCTGGCAAAAATCAGAGAGTCAGTTGTAGATGGATGGCGGATCTGCCAGCGTAAATTTACAGCCTATTCCTGTTCAGATTAGGTGCAGATAGAACAGACAGAACCATATAATATAGGGAAAGCGATTCCCTATATTTGTCCGGCAGAATTAAAGAAATATCGGGCATTACGCAAATCAGAACCAGAACCTAAAAAGTGTTTTGCTGAATCTTCCATTTATCCTATTGCGAACGTTGAAGATAGTGATCTGACCGCACAATTGATTCGGCAGGAAGAATTATTTCATTGGAAGTATGGATTGGTATATCAGAGCAAGTACAATACTATGATCGTAGATCCAATTGAGGGCGAAAATGGTATTTTTCCATATGAGCGTGTATTACCAACAGGCAAAGATGGTGTTGTGATCATTGCAAGATATAAAGGTGCCTTTGTGTTGTTGGAACAGTATCGGCATGCGATTCGCCGTATGCAGTATGCCTTCCCAAGGGGATTTGCAAGGGAGGATGATAAGACTCCTGCTGACAATGCGATTCGTGAGTTACGGGAGGAAATCCATGCTGTCATCACGAAATCACCGGTATTTCTTGGCCGGATTGCTGCTGACAGCGGGTTGTCTGGCGGATGTGCATATGTGTACAGTGTCGATATAGATTCATTGGAACTGGTCGAAGATCATGAAGGCATAGTAGCCATTGAACAGCTCAGCGACTATGAGTTGACATCCTGGATAAATAAAGGGAAGATTGATGATGGTTTCACGCTTGGAGCGTATGCATTGTATAAATGTGTGGCTTCAGAAGCAGAGAACAAACATAGTTGAATTTAAAATTTTATTAAAAGTAACTGAAAGTCATACATAAAATATATACATGATGGGATAGACATATGAGAATCAAAACAATAATAGTGACCGGTGGAGCCGGATTCATAGGCAGCAATTTTATATTTTACATGAAGAGAAAATATCCGGACTACAGGCTTATTTGTCTGGATAAGCTTACCTATGCGGGGAATCTTGTAACATTACAACCGCTTATGGAGGAATCGAATTTCCGTTTTTATAAGGCAGATATATGTGACCGGGATGCTGTTTATAAGGTATTTGAAGAGGAACATCCGGATGTGGTTGTGAATTTTGCTGCGGAGTCACATGTGGATCGTTCGATTGAGTCGCCGGAAATTTTTCTTGATACCAATATAAAAGGAACAGCGGTTTTGATGGATGCATGCATTAAGTATCAGGTGGGGCGGTTTCATCAGATCAGCACGGATGAAGTATACGGAGATTTGCCGCTTGACGGACCGGATCTGTTATTTACGGAAGAAACGCCATTATGTACCAGTTCGCCATATAGCAGTTCAAAGGCCGCAGCGGATCTGCTTGCTATGTCTTATTACAGAACCTATGGACTTCCGGTGACGATCAGCAGATGTTCCAATAACTACGGACCCTATCAGTTTACGGAGAAATTGATTCCATTGATGATAACACGGGCATTGGCAGATCAGTCGCTTCCGGTATATGGACAAGGTATAAACGTCCGGGATTGGATATATGTAGAAGATCATTGTAAAGCAGTTGACCGGATTATTCATGCCGGGACTCCGGGAGAAATTTATAATATTGGTGGACATAATGAACTGCGGAATATTGATATTGTTCGTTTGATCTGCAAAGAATTGAATAAACCGGAGAGCCTGATCACTTATGTGGCGGATCGGAAAGGACATGATCTGCGGTATGCAATTGATGCGTCAAAGATATATAAGGAGCTTGGCTGGTTGCCGGAGACGAAGTTTGAAGATGGCATCAAGAAAACGATTCAATGGTATGTCAGCCATCCGGAGTGGTGGAGAGACTTTTTTAGTTAAAAATATTACCTATAAGTAATTTTGTGCTAAAAAAGATTACTGAATGAAATACGGAGGAATATGAGTCAAGGGAATAGCAGAGAAGATAGCAAAGGCAAAACCAACCAGTTGGGTAGTGGATGGTTTGTCGAGAACAGAAATAAAATCAACTGTTGAATTAGCCAGAATTTCTGCAACGATTGAGAGAAAACGACTTGATAAAGAAATGACACAAAAGGAGTTTGCTGCTTTTATGGGAGTCACTCAGGGAATGGTGTCAAAGTGGGAGAGCAGAGATTATAATTTCACGATTCGTTCTTTGAATGAGATTTGTGAAAAACTGGAGCTGGATTTACGTGTTGAATTGGAAGACAGATATCCGGTGAACGATTATACATTGATCCAATTGGATCAGAAGCGGTTCATTCCTCATGATTTAAATGATGGATGGAAAGAGTATTTAAAGGATAAGGGGGCTATCGCATAAAATGGAATTGAATTGTATCATTGATGGAATAGAGATGGTTGGAACTGTAATTAAAGATCTTTCTGTAAAAAATAATATTGTTGATATAGGGAAAGATGCAAGAAAGAGCTTTGGACTAAATATAAATGAGCCAACATTTGAAAGAATTGAAAAAGCAGTAATTGCACAGGTTGCCATTCATTTTCAAATAGAAATAGAACAGGAAGAAAATAAATGTAGCATAGAACTGGTATTGGAAGGAGCTTTCTTATCGAGAAATTGTTTGAATGAAGATGCATTTAAACAATTAGTAATACTAAACGGAGTTGCTGCATTGATAGGAATTGCACGAGGTAAGATTGAAACACTGTCAGCTAGTATTTTTAATAGTGGAAAGATAGTGATTCCTTTTATAAATGTAATGGATTATTACAAAAGCTTAGCTGAAGATAGTGAAAAATAAATATTTATGAAAGTATTAATGCATTTAGAAATGAAATGTATTAATTATAATATTAAGAGAAAGGATCTCCATAGTAATTAGTTTATAATTATCATATAAGATGAAAATGGAAAAAAGAGGATGATACTGAAAAAGTTCAAAAAAGTACTAAAGAAGAAGTTCAAAATCATACACCAGAAGATATGAATGGCGCTTCAAAGAAAAAAGGGAAGAAGTCGTTTTTTATAGACACATTAGATGTTATTTATAAAATAGTAACTATTGCAACATTTATTTCATGGATAATTGCATATAGACAATACATGACAGATGTCAATAATAGGGGATTAGTATTTTGTGAAGAAAGGCGAGGGAGGTTTAATCGACCAGATCAAGTCTATGGCGGCAAAGGTACAACAGGGTATGGCGGGCATCATTTCGCTTGACTTCGATCATCCATTGAGTTATTATACTCGTAAGAAAGTAACTTACGAGTTAGTAACTCGCGAGTATAATAAATTGGAGGTGGGCGAATGAGTCAGTTTTATTGCCGTGAGAATGAGCTTAGAAAGCTGAATAAGCGATATGAAGGTGACAAGTTTGAATGCATCGTCATCTACGGAAGACGGCGAGTTGGTAAAACCGCCTTGATCAATGAGTTCTGTAAAGGAAAACCGACCATTTTCTTCTCGGCACTCAACACGACAGGGAAGGAAAATCTGGAGGCACTTTCAAAATCAATCATGACTTTTGAGAGACCGGATATGGAATCTGCACCGGAATTTCGGTCATATGATGCTGCGCTGGACGAGCTGACAGCACTTTCCAAAGAAAAACGAATGGTTTTTGTTATTGATGAATATCCTTATCTAGCAAAGGCAAAACCAGCTATTTCGGCTATGCTACAGCACATTATTGATCATAAGTGGATGGAATCCAAGATGTACCTGATTCTCTGCGGTTCTTCAATGGGCTTTATGGAAAGTCAGGTGCTTGGGAAAGAAAGCCCATTGTATGGGAGAAGAACAGCTCAATTTAAGATTGCACCGTTGGATTATAAGGAAACAGCTGTGTTCCATCCGAATCTGTCGGATGAGGATAATTCGCTGATTTACGGTATCACAGGTGGTGTTCCGCATTATATTAACAAGCTGGATGTAAGAGACAGCGTAGATGAAGCATTGCTCGACAATCTGTTTGACCGTTCCAGCTATCTGTATGAGGAGCCGGCAAATCTTCTCAAACAGGAACTGCGAGAGCCGGCCATTTATAATGCCATCATTAAGGCAATTGCTGAGGGAGCATCACGACTGAATGATATTACGATGAAGGTCGGGGAGAATAATTCTGTTGTATCGAAATATCTCAAAACCTTGATTGACCTAGGCATTGTAAAAAAGGAGACTCCAATTAGTGAAAAACCTGGTAAGAAAACAATCTACCTGCTGGCAGATAACTTCTTCCGGTTCTGGTATCGTTTTGTCCCGGTCAATATGAGTGCAATTGATTCAGGCAGAATTGCAAAGACCTATCCACACGCCGTAAAACAATATCTTCCCGATTACATGGGTTTGATATTTGAAAAGATGTGTCAGGACTATCTGCTGTACTATGCCGACAAGCTCCCCATTGAACTAAATGAAATTGGTCAGTGGTGGGGAACTGATTACAAGAAGAAAAAGCAGATACAGATCGACATCGTTGGAACTCCCGTAGAAGGAAAAGAGTATATTATTGGCTCCTGCAAATATAGGAATGAGAAGATTGGTGTGGATGAGCTTGAGCTGATTAGGGATTATGCATCAGTTTTCGGAAAAGGAAACACCTATCACTACTATATTTTCTCTAAAGGTGGATTTACGGATGGACTGCTCCAAGCACGGGAGCGAGGTGAAGTTCAGCTGATCACCTTGGAGGACCTTTACAAGTAAACAACTCGATGTCAGCCCTGCTGGTGAAAACCGGCAGGGTATTTTTATACCCAAATTTAGAGAGGAGAAGATGCGTATAGGCTATAAAGTCCCAAATCCGACGGTATCACAGTTTCAGCTCAAAGGCAGACAGTATCTGTCTTTTGCAGGAAAGTCCAGTAAGGACTTCCTGCTTTATCTGTCTGACCCCGGTGTATACGATTCCCCGGCGGCAGATGTGGAGAGCACTCCGGTTCCCGGCCGGAATGGAGATACGTCTGTAAACAACACAACGGAAGAAAAGCCTGTGAATGGAATCTTCAGGATCTCCACATTTGCGATCGAACCATCCTCCAGCTCGACTAGGATATCCAGAAGCAGGAGCGAGGTGGACGGCAGCATGCTGTCTTCATTTGACAGGATACACTGAACCGTCACCCTTGTGCCGATGATACTGCTGATCAGACTGGATAACCGTTCCGGATAGATATCCGGATTGAATAGCTTCTTGAAAAACGGATCATAGGTTAAAGGCAGAGTTTTCGTACCCTCTATAAATCCAAGAAAGCGGTTCTTCCATTCCTGTGTCATGTTCTGATAAGCAAAGTAACTTCGCGGATGCTTCCGGAGCTCAGCGAGACATTCCTGCTCCGTACGGGTAGGAAAGAGCTGGTGGATGTCTATTGGAGAACCATTAGCTGGATGACTGGCATAGTTGTGGTTGGAAAATTTTTCGTTTGATACCGGTTGATTGTTAATGTGATTATTGCTGTTTTGATTATACATAAATCTTATTCCTCATGATTTCCGGCACCTGTTTTGTCGACAGGAAAAGCATAGCAGAAAAAGGGTGTAAAAAACGTTGATGTAATAAACAGCATGTCTCAATGTATCTTTTGGCAGTTTTTGATGCCGATTGATTTGAAAAAAGTAAATTTTGGAGTTCTATTTCTATTTTTTGTAACGAATTTTGTGCCGAGAAATGTTGAATTTGCGTATAAAAAGGATTAATATATAAATTGTAAATAATTTTGAAATGATCTTCAATCATTAGATTTTAGATTTAACTTTTTATAGGTCGGTACATAATTGAATGGGGAAATTTTTTGTATGTCTTTTAGGGGAACGGTTCTAGTAAAATTCATTAAATAATATACAGTCTTATATGTAAATACTTTTAAAAATTTGGGTAAATAGTGTTCATATTAAAGGTGTTAAGAATCGATTCATTATAATAATGTGAACTTACTGAGTGATTTCTCACTCAAATCAGATCCGAATTGAATAATGTCTCAGAAACCGCATAAATACTGAATTTTGAGGTGAAAATATCGAAGATTCCGGGCAAGATTGGACGTTTTACAAAGGGTGGGACGACGTATGTTTGGTATGTGGCAGACCGCATCTACCATCCCGACATGAAGTATGACATTCCGAATCATAAAACAATTATAGTTACCAGTCAGATCCGGAAGATGGCGAACCTTCAACAGGGGTAAAACTTGATAAAATAGATCTGGACATAAAACAAAAATTTTCTCTTCACTATGATTTTGGAGATGACTGGATGTTTACGATTACAGTACAAAATATATCAGAAATTTCAGAAAAGATTACTCCAAATGTGATTAAGGGAAAAGGCTCCATAGAACAATATCCTGAATGGGATGAAGAGGAAGATGATTATGAATAATGCTTAAAATGAGTGTTTGAGTGAGAAAAAAATTAGAAAGTTAAGATAATAAAGAATGCATGAAACATGGTTTTTTCATTAATGAATGAGTAGCATTGTTTGTTATTTGGTGAATTATTGCATAAATAGTTAATATAAAGAATTTTTTGTACAAAATAAATAAGAAAGTATAGAGGAAAATAATATGTCTCGAGGAAATTTGAAAAAAAGAAAATGGGATTATAAAATTGCTAAAAAGAAGAGTAAGAAAAATCGTAAATATTGGTGGATATCACTTCTGTATATTATTATTCCATTAGCTCTGCTTTTATTATTTAACAACGTATTTTATCCATTATTAATGAAATCTATTCGGTTCGTAGATTTAGGAAATGAATTAAAAATTGAAAATTCTAATTATGCAGTAAATAATGTATATGCACCTTTTTGTCAAAGTATGTTGGATATGACGGCAGTTATTTTAACATTTTTTATTTTAAACATTATAAATAAATGGCTAATTAAACATAAATATATATTTAAGAATGCGAATCGTGTTTTGAAATATTTTGAGTGCTTTATTTTGTTATTTACAATTGTCATTGCGGTATACAGCAAAGTGAATGGTTTTGATTGTACAGAGTATGGATTCCAAGTAGAAATGCTTGAAAAATCCTTAACCGAGGAACAGAATATTGCATATATTCCTTTGCAGGAAATTCCAAGCATTCATAGTATGGGCATAAGAACGTCAAAAGAATCATTTATATATAAAATAATCAGTAGATTATCACAAGTAGCTTATTTGTTATCTGATAATTTCGAATTGTTTATTGCGTTGGCAGGAGCAGTAATTTTACCATTTAAAAAATATGTTGAACAAACTTCAAATATATTGGTGAAATTACTATAATTAGCATGCAGAAAAGTTGGCAAAATCCGAATAGAGGTAAACGCTCCACTGTGGGTACCCTACTATAATTAGCCGCTCGTTCTTGTGCTATGATGTTGCGTTGTGAGAATTCCAATCTGGTAAGCTGGATATTTTTTCGCTATTGGGTCATAATCGTGACCTTCTCATATTGATTTCCATACGCCGGACAGGTGATGGATTTCATCCCGGATTATTCATCATGCATTGATCTAATGAATATGTAATAAATAGTGCTGCAGCTACTTGTTAGTATGTATCTGTTGCGAAAGACTTAGATGCTTACGATAAATGCCAGCCGGCTCCTATTGGAGCTGGCTGGCATAAGTTAGTTATGTAAGCATGCGTTATAACTATGGTAAGATAATGCTTTTGCACGAATGTTGCTTTATTTATTAAGGGCCGCAAGCTGAGCTTTTAAAGCGGCAATCTCAGAAAGCATTGCGTTCTTCTCAGAAAGAACTGTTGCAATTTCAGCATCCTTCTCGGATATTACGGAGTCTTTTTCGGATAAAGCGGCTACTGCATCATCTCGTTCCTTTTGTAGTTCATCGATCATATAGTGAACTGTATTCTCATCTAACATTCGAAGTGCTTCTGAAAACATGGTGATTACCTCCTCCGGATCATACAGATATTCCGACATATCCTTACAGATGGCTTTCATCCAAGGATAGTCCGATACCAGTGTAGCAAGGTCGTCGACCGACTGAGCAGTCAGTAGAGACAGCCATGCATTTAGTTCATTGATATCTTTAGCATACTTACTTTCCTTAAATACGTCAAGAGAAATGACATAGAATTCCTGCAAAAGCTTCAGTTTGATTCCGGTATCAAAAACAGTTCTTCCATGATGCAGATAAATATCAGCTGCCTGTGTCTCTTTGCATTCATTAGGACTGTTTTCAAACATTACGATCGTGTAAACCGTTTTCAGATCCTTGTAGATGAAGGAACTGCCTTTCAGGCCTTTCACCCTTGTATACTGACGAAGCATGAGATCGGAGGAGTAGCAGGACATACGTTCTCCCGGGAAAGCGTATGGAATCTTCTGGATCTCCACATTTGCGATCGAACCATCCTCCAGCTCGACAAGGATATCCAGAAGCAGAAGCGAGGTGGACGGCAGCATGCTGTCTTCATTTGACAGGATACACTGAACCGTCACCCTTGTGCCGATGATACTGCTGATCAGACTGGATAACCGTTCCGGATAGATATCCGGATTGAATAGCTTCTTGAAAAACGGATCATAGGTTAAAGGCAGAGTTTTCGTACCCTCTATAAATCCAAGAAAGCGGTTCTTCCATTCCTGTGTCATGTTCTGATAAGCAAAGTAACTTCGCGGATACTTCCGGAGCTCAGCAAGACATTCCTTTTCCGTGCGGGTAGGAAAGAGCTGGTGGATGTCTATTGGTTTAGTGGTGTTTCTTTCATTGGATACCGGTTGTTTGTTAAGGTGGTTATTATTATTTTTGTTATACATAAATTATTCCTCATTTATTCTGGCGCCTGTTTTGTCGACAGGAAAAGCATAGCAGAAAAAGGGTGAAAAAAACCTTTGATGTAATAAACAGCATGTCTGGGTGTAACTTTTGGTAATTTTACTCCGATTTTATGCGATAAGTTGACTTGGGATATGATTAGGATTAATATAAAATCATCGAACATGGGCAGATTTGAGACCATAGATAGGATAGATAAGAGATAAACACCATGACAATTATCGTAACCGGAGGAGCCGGATTTATTGGAAGCAATTTTATATGCTGGACAGTTATCCGGAGATTTTCTTAGATATGAATGTCAAAGGAACGGCGGTGCTGATGGATGCCTGCCGTAAATATGGTATTGCAAGGTATCACCAGGTAAGTACAGATGAAGTATATGGAGATCTTCCGTTGAACAGACCGGATTTATTTTTTACAGAGGAGACTCCGATTCGTACGAGTTCGCCGTACAGCAGTTCAAAAGCATCTGCTGATTTGTTAGTGCTTGCATATTATAGGACATACGGACTTCCTGTTACGATCAGCCGTTGTTCGAATAATTATGGACCATATCAATTTCCAGAGAAGCTGATTCCATTTATGATTATTAATGCATTATCAGACAAGCCTTTACCTGTTTATGGGGAGGGTGTGAATGTACGTGACTGGCTGTATGTAAAGGATCACTGCCGGGCAATTGATCTGATCATTCATAAGGGTCGCGTTGGAGAAGTTTATAATGTTGGCGGACATAATGAAATGAAGAATATTGACATTGTAAAGCTTATCTGCAAGGAACTAGGCAAGCCGGAAAGTCTGATCACGCATGTAACAGACCGCAAAGGTCATGACTTGCGTTATGCTATTGATCCAACAAAGATACATAATGAATTAGGCTGGTTGCCGGAAACAAAGTTTGAGGATGGGATAAAGGAGACAATCCGTTGGTATTTAGATAATAGGAAATGGTGGGAGATGATTATTTCCAGATAAGATGAATAAGTATTTATGCAAGTTGAGATGAGCTGAAGCTTTTGAGAAAAAATAACTACACGAAGAATAGTAATTGCAGAAAGAGAGGGTATTATGAGAAAAAAAGGGAGAAGCAGGATTGCGGTATTATTAGGAATAGGGGCTATTTGCGGCATGTTAGGTACAACAGGCAGGTATGTATATGCAGAAAATATGACAACTGCTACTGCAACTATTGAAGAAAGCACAGGGGATATTACGCCTGCAACGGGATATGAGGTGTCGGAAAATGCAGGACCAGAATTATATACAAGTGATGAGGAACCTGCATTGCAGAGTATATCAAATGATACTTCACAAAGTGGAACCTGGGAGAATGTAACATGGACGCTTTCTGGCACAACACTTACGATATCAGGAAAAGGAGATATGCCGGACGCCAGTTCTTCTGATAAGGCACCATGGTATACTTTAGATGTTGAAAAGGTTGTAATAAAAAGTGGTATTACAAAAATCGGAAGCCAGAATTTTGTGGAAATGTATGATATTACAGATGTAACCTATCCGAATACTCTGAAAGAGATTGGAGAGGCTGCATTTTATGGATGTACGAAACTGCAAGAGGTGGTTTTGCCATCTTCTGTGAAGACGATTCGATCTGGAGCATATTGTGACTGTAAAGCTGTTACCCGGATTGAGATACCGGGGGTAACGGATTTAGGAAGCTATGCATTTCAAAATAACTGTCCGACAACATTTACAATACCTGCAGGTGTAACCTCTATATCGCCGCTCGTATTTTTTGGAAATACAACGATAGAGAGTTATACGGTTGCAGCAGGTAACACAGCCTATGTTGCACGGAATGGAGTTGTATATTCCAAGGATCAGTCCGAATTAGTGATGTATCCGTTTAATGGAGGAACAGGCTCATTTACGATACCTTCGAATGTGAAGGAGATCGGAGATTATGCATTTTATAATAATGTCAGCTTGAACACGGTAAACTTTTCCAATGTAACAACATTAGGAGAAGGTGCATTTTATATGTCCGGCTTATCCGGAACCTTGACACTTTCGGATAAGATCAGTGAAGCAGGTAATTTTGCATTTCAGGGCTGTACCAAGATAACAACAGTAAAGTTTGGCAAAGGCATGAAAGAAAGCGCTTATTCAATGTTTGAAAAATGTACAGGGATTACTTCCATTGATTTTGGTGGCCTGACATCACTTGGTATGCGGACATTTTTAGGTTGTAACAGTCTGGTCGAGGTGACAGTTCCGGCAACGATAAAAAGCTGGGACGGATCGGTATTTAACAGCTGCCAGAAGCTTGTAACATTTCGTGGTATGGGACTGGAATATGTGACATATGCTGATTTTGCACAATGCTATGCATTAACAGATGTATATCTTCCAAAAGTAAAAGAGATATATCGTCAGGCATTTGCAAATTGTCCATCCCTGAAACAGATAACGCTGCCTGCATCTACGCAGTTTGTAGATGAAAATGCATTTGCAAAGGATGTTGTGATCACCTGCAACAATAATCAACTGGTGCGGTTTGGTTACAATGGATTCCGTTATGCAGAAACAATTCAGATTAAAGGAAAAAGAGATTATACGAAGGCATTTGAGGTATTAGACAAGGTAAATGCAGAACGTGCAAAGAATGGTCTTGATGCATTGACGATGGATACCGGATTGTTAGAAACGGCTATGATTCGTGCCGGTGAGCAGGCAGTATTGTTTTCACATACCAGGCCGGATGGTGCAAGCTGCTTTTCAGCAAATAAGAATATGAATGCAGAAAATATTGCGATCAATCAGTCTTCTGCAACAGCAGTCATGAATGACTGGATGAATTCATCGGGACACAAGGCGAATATTTTAAGTAAAAAAGCAACTACGATAGGAGTTGGCTGCTTTTATATAAATGGTATTTATACCTGGGTACAGTGCTTTGGTTCAAATACAGATGCTCAGGCGGCAGAGAAGCAGGCAGACCGTACCATAACACAGAATATCAATATTCCGAAAAAGAAATTTACAGAAGCAATTACGACGGACGGTATTGTTTGGGGTGATGTTGAGACATATTCTTATAAATTTGTTATACAGATGGACAAGGATACTTATACTGCTGGCAAGAGCGTAAATGCGAAGGTCGTTCTGGTAAATCCCGGTTTTAGCATGTATTGTCCATTTACAAGCGGGAATATCACATGGAGCTCAGATAAGAAGAGTGTAGCAACGGTAGATAAAAATGGAAAGATTGCATTTGTGGGCGGTGGTAAAGTAACTATCACAGCAAAAACAAAATATCATGAAACGTCACTTACCTTGACGGTGCAGGGTAAGTTACAGGTTACAAAGACCACACCAACATTGACACTGAAGAATAAGACAGTTACCTATACTGGAAAGGGAAAAAAGATAGGTGCTGCAAGTGTAAAAGGTGCGGCAGGAAAGATTACCTATAAATATTATTCAGATTCGAAGTGTACGAAGCGGTTATCTACATATCCTTCCAAGGTTGGAACCTATTATGTAATTGCAAGTGCAAAAGCAACAGCAACCAGCAATTCAGCGAAATCCAATGTAGCGAAATTAATGATTAAAAAGTCGAATCCAATGAAGGTAAAGGTGGCTTCAAAAACCTACAAAGCAAAAAAATCAACCGGAAAGCTTAACAAAAAGCATTCCTTTATAATCGGGGTAAAGAATGCAAAGGGTAAGGTGACATATTCCAGATCAAAGGCTTCGAAAGCATATATTACTGTTAGCAAAAAAGGAAAGGTAACAGTAAGGAAAGGAACGCCAAAGGGAACCTATACAATTACGGTAAAGGCAAAAGGAACTTCAAAATATAGAGGAAAATCGAAGAAGATAACGATTAAGGTTTCCTGAGCAATATTAGATACATATGAAAAATAAAAAATCTTTTCTGTATGTGATGTTAACGATTGCATTTCCCATCGCACTACAGAATTTATTAACTACAACAGCCAGTATGGTCGATACGATCATGATCGGAAGGCTGGGAGAGTCGTGCGTGGCAGCAGTTGGTATCTGTTCGCAGATCAGCTCGCTGTTTTTCAGTTGCTACTGGGGATTTGCCAGCGCATCGATCCTGTTTTTCTCCCAGTACTGGGGAGCAGATGATGAAAAGGGAATTAATCGTACATTCGGTATCACTTTCATCTGTATGGCAATCGTGGGATTTGCATTTGCATCCCTTTGTATCATCAGACCGGAATTTTTACTGGGTGTATATACAGATAAAGAAGTATTTATCCAGATCGGAAAGCCATATATGCGGATCGTCGGATGGGCATATCCGCTTCAGGTATTTGCTGTACTTATCAGCTTCCTGCTCCGTTCGACAGAGCGGGTGAAAGCACCACTAATCTGTTCCATCGTAGGACTGATAGTGAATTTTTGTCTGAACTTTGTGTTGATATATGGTAAATTTGGCGCACCGAAAATGGGGGCTGCCGGTGCGGCAGTCGGAACACTTGCATCTGCGATCATCAATTTATTATTGCTGTTTATCTATCTGATGCGTTCGAAATGTAAGGTGCGGATCCGTCTGAGTCAGATGTTTTTATTCCATGGCGGATTCATCAGGGTATATCTGGCAAATGCATTTCCAATCCTCTGTAACGAATTGTTTTATGGAGTTGGACAAATGCTGATCAATATCGTGATCGGACATCAGAATGAATCTGCGATCGCCGCCATGGCAGCTTTCCGTGTATGCGAAGGCTTTGTCTATGCATTTTTTGGCGGCTTATCAAATGCAACCAGTGTTGTGATCGGACAGTCTGTCGGTGCCGGTGACCATAAGGGTGCATACCGGTTTATGAAGCGGTCGGCATTGTTCTGCCCGGCAGTTACTTTCGGGATTGTGCTGATCTGTGCGTTATTACATGAACCATTGTTTGGTTTATTTGGACTGGGTGATCAGGCACTTCGGTATGGCATGTATATGTTATATATTTACCTGTTCTTCGGTGCGGTTCGAACCTGTAACTATATTATGAATGAGGGATACCGGGCAGCAGGCGAGACGAGAGTCGGAACCTATGTGGAGATCGGTGGTTTATTCTTAGTCAGCGTTCCGGCAACATGGATCGCAGGTATGGTCTTACATCTGCCTTTCCTCGCAGTATTTTCATTTGTATATACGGATGAACTGGTGCGCCTGGCAATCGAGCTTGTCTATACCAGATCAGGCAAATGGGTGAAGCCGGTTACAGAAGCCGGAAGAAAGACTTTGCCGGAGTTCAAAGATTGGTTAAAGAACCGTAACAATCGTAAACGAAATGCAACATCTATAAAGAATAATTAAGCTGACAAAATCAGATAACGGACATATACTTTGTATATTCGAAAAACAGCCGAAGAAAAGCATTATGATGAGATTCACAATAAGAATTCCAGAAACGTATTTACAGATGAATGCAGGAGGATTGTAAGGTATGAGAAAGAATAGAACCAAGTCGGGAAAGATTATGACGGTAGCACTTGCGGCAACATTTGCGGTTAGTTTGCTGGCAGGATGCAATGGCGCAGGCTCAGAGTCAACAGAAAAGAACAAAGGAACAACCGAGGTATCAACCGAAGCAACAACAGAGAAGACGGAAGCGCAGGCAACAGAGGCAGCCAGTACAGAAGCCGGGATGGAAGCGCAGACAACAGAGGCAGCCAGCACAGAAGCTAAGACTGAGACACAGACCACCGAAGCGGCTTCTTCCGAAGAAGATGCCGGTGCTACAGAGAAAGGTACTTCTACAGCAGAATTACAGGCAGAAGCTGTATCCGCTCTGCCGGGTACATATCCGATAGACATGATCTTTAGCAGTGGAGCCGGTGGATGGAGTACAACATTAACATTATCACAGGATGGATCATTTACAGGAGCATTTTCTGATTCCGAAATGGGAGAACGAGATGAGAATGAATACCCAAATGGAACCGTATATGTTTGTAATTTCAGCGGACAATTCAAAGATATCAAGAAGGTAAACGATTATACATATTCGATGACTCTGGATAGCGTGAAAGTAGCAGAAGATGAGGAAAAAATCGAAGATGGTATCCGTTATAAAGCGGGTGAACCATCCGGCATGGACAGCGGAACGGAGATCTATTTCTACACTCCGGATGCACCTGTCTCAGAATTGCCGGAAGCATTCCTTTCCTGGTGGCAGGAAAGTGCTGATGGATCAGCAACACTTGACTGTTATGCAATCTATAATAAATCCGCAGATTCCGGATTTTTTGAGTATGCAAGATAAATAGTACGGCAAATGAAGAGATTATTACAAAGATAAAAGAGAAAATATTATACAATGAAAAAGACTTTGTCTGAAACAGCAGGCTCTTTAGGGATATAAAAAGAGCAGTTCTTTCGGACAAAGTTTTTTTATTTCAAATAATTGGCTGAGTTTTAAAATTATTGAGAAAATATATTGACAGGAAGATATTGGTAATATATAATCGGCTCATAAAGTTAAAGTACATTAAACCTATGAGATAAATAGGAATTAAAAACAGGAGGATCGATCATGGCATACGAAAACGGTAAGATAAACAGAAAATATGATATGGGAATGTGTTGTTGCTGTTGTCAGACTGTATGGATGAATACGGTTTATTTTTCATATGCATGATAGACGATAGATTGAGATTACGATAAGTGAGCGAGGCAGTTGTCTACATGCATAGGGCAGCTGCCTTTTTAATACCATACCGGCAGGGAGGCGGGGAGATTCATATGCAGGAAACAGAAAAAAGACAAATTTTAAGAAACAGCCAGATAGAGACGCTGGAAAAACTGCTTCAGGATATGAAGTATGGAAGTATCACCCTGATCGTTCAGGATGGAAAAGTAATCCAGATCGACAAGACAGAAAAATACAGAATGTAACAGGAATATAGGAGCTGACCGGAAAACCGGAGGTTCTTATCAGAGTTTCATCACAGAGAGCGCTACATAGAAATGTGCGGATTTCAAATGATGGAATTATGATAAGGACCTCTTTTTTATGGTTCAGGATAAACGAGGTGAAGTAAATGGGAAGCAATACATATAAGGATCTTCAGAACTCACATCCGTGTTTTGGAGGACAGAAAAATAATGCCGGGCGGATTCATTTGCCGGTGAGTCCGGGATGCAATATCGGATGCCGTTTCTGTGAGCGGACGATCAATGATGTGGAGGATCGACCGGGTGTAACATCAAAGGTGATCACACCGGAGGAAAGTCTGGAGATTTTAGAAAAGGCACTTGCAATCTGCCCGGATATCAGGGTGGCAGGAATTGCAGGACCGGGTGATACCCTTGCAACAAATAACGCACTTCAGATGTTTCGATTGATAGGGGAGCATTTCCCGCAGTTGATCAAATGTATGAGTACAAACGGATTGCTTCTGTATGAAAAAGCAGATGAGGTGATCGAGGTCGGGATTGATTCCCTGACGGTAACAGTAAATGCTGTTGATCCGGAGATTGAAGCAAAGCTGAATAGATTTATCGTATATCATGGCAGACGATATGAGGGCGTCGAAGCCGCAGAGATTCTGATAGAGAATCAGTTGAAAGGAATCAAAAAGGTTGCAGATGCCGGAATTACCGTGAAGGTGAATACAGTGCTGGTGCCGGAGATCAATGGCGATCATATAGAGACGATCGCAAAGACAGTAAGTGAAGCAGGGGCAAAGATCTATAACATTATTCCACTGATCCCGCAGCATGAACTGTCAGAAGTGAGAGCACCGGGATGTCCGGAGATCGATGCAGCACGAACAAAGGCATCCAAGTATATAGATGTATTTCGTCATTGCAGGCATTGCCGGGCAGATGCGGTAGGCGTGCCGGGCAAGTCAGAATTTGGCGACCAGATTTATCAGAGAAGGCTTCATGTGAGGGAGACATTTTCACATGGATAAGAGGGAAAGAAAAACGACATCAAAGAACTAACAAAAGGAAACAACAAAAAGAAATAACAAAAAGAAATAACAAAAAGAAGGTGATAACAGGTGCAGGACGAAGCAGAAATTTACAAGGTGGCGACAGCATCCACAGATGGGATCGTGGTGAACAGCCATTTTGGAAAGGCGGGCAGGTTCTATATCTATCAGGTGCGGGATGGTGAAACACAGTTGGTAGAAGAACGGAAGGTGCAACCGGTATGTGATCATGGAGATCATGATGAAGAACGGCTGGTGGAAAATTGCAGGGCACTTGCAGATTGCAGATACATACTGGTTTCCCGGATCGGGTACCGGGCGGCAGGCATACTGGAGCAGATGGGTGTGACTCCGATGGAGATACCGGATCTGATCCCGGCGGCACTTGACAGAGTGAATGCATACGATCAGGTGCAGAGGTTATTTGATTAAGAGCAAAGTAAAAATAAATAACAAAATAAAAAAGATTTATGATGGAAAGGAAAAAGACAATGGGCGAATTAAGACAGATAGCAATTTACGGTAAAGGAGGAATCGGAAAATCAACCACAACACAGAACCTGACAGCAGGACTTGTGGAGCATGGGAAGAAAGTAATGGTAGTTGGATGTGATCCGAAAGCGGATTCTACCAGATTATTACTTGGCGGACTGGCACAGAAGACGGTTCTGGATACGATCCGGGATGAAGGTGAGGATATCGAGCTCGATCGTATCGTCAGAGAAGGCTTTGGTGGAACCAGATGTGTGGAATCCGGCGGACCGGAACCGGGTGTTGGATGTGCAGGACGCGGAATCATCACATCTATAAATATGCTTGAGAACCTGGGAGCTTATACCGATGATCTCGATTATGTTTTTTATGATGTATTAGGAGATGTTGTCTGCGGTGGATTTGCGATGCCGATCAGAGAGGGCAAGGCAAAGGAAATCTATATCGTGGCAAGCGGCGAGATGATGGCATTATATGCGGCAAATAATATTGCAAAGGGTATCAAGCGGTATGCCAGAAGCGGAGGTGTCCGCCTCGGCGGTATTATCTGTAACAGCAGAAATGTCGATCATGAGCTGGATCTCCTCCGGGCATTTGCAAAGGAGCTCGGAACCCAGCTTCTGTACTTTGTTCCTCGTGATAACATCGTTCAGCATGCGGAGATCAATAAGAAGACGGTCATTGAATACAAGCCGGATTCCAATCAGGCACAGGAGTACAGAAATCTTGCGGAAGCCGTTATTAACAACACGAAGTTTGATATACCAACACCGATGACTCAGGAACGTTTAGAGGAGATCCTGTTAGAGTTTGGTCTGATGGATTCAGCAGACGATTATCATATTTAAGGGGACGCAAAAAATACAGAAAGGCGGAAAAAATACATGGGAAAAATATACACATCGATCACAGAACTGGTTGGAAGAACCCCACTTCTTGAGATCAAAAATTATGAGAGAAATCATAATCTGAAAGCAAGACTTCTTGTAAAGCTGGAATATTTCAATCCAAATCAGAGTGTAAAGGATCGGACAGCACTTTCGATGGTGGAAGAAGCAGAAAGACAGGGATTGTTGCATCCGGGTGATACGATCGCGGAGACAACAAGCGGAAATACCGGAATCGGACTTGCTTCCGTGGCAGCAGCAAAAGGCTACAAGTTCCGTGTCTATATGCAGGATGGAGTAAGCAGAGAGCGGTTTCAGACGATACAGGCACTTGGCGGTGAAACGATACGGATGTCGGAGGTTCCTGAAGTTGCAAAGACATTGGAAGAAACCGGCGATTTCATAGCAGCAGTAAAGACACTTGGAAACGAAGTGCTTGCAAAGGAAGAACATGTATTTTTTGTCGATCAGATGACAAATCCGGCTAACCCGGCAGCCCATATTGCAACGACCGGACCGGAGATATGGGAAGATACGGATGAAAAAGTAGATATTCTGGTAGCAGGTGTCGGTACAGGCGGTACGATATCCGGCACAGGCAAATATCTGAAAGAAAAGAATCCGGATATAAAGGTAGTTGCGATCCAGCCGGGAGAGGCATCCAGACCAAGTGAAGAACATCCGATACCGGAAGAAATAACAGGCGTTCATCCATTTTATGGGATTCCGGAAGACCAGATCCCTGCTACCGTCGATCAGTCGATTTATGACAGTATCGTGGAAGTGGATACGCCACAAGCATATAAAGAGGTGCGGGAGCTGGCAAAGACAGAAGGTTTTCTGGTAGGAACATCCTCCGGTGCCGCCCTTGCAGTCGCAAGAGAGCTGGCAGAACAGCCGGAGAATGAAGGCAAAACGATCGTTGCCATCCTGCCGGACACCGGTCTGCGCTATCTGTCAACGAACTTATTTAACGAGGATTTCGTAGTGTAGAGTGTATGGCAGATAATTGAATAATGCAATATCATATGGTGCTCAAACACTCTTGACATTACCAACCAGGGGACGCTCCCGCTCGTTTCGTCCTGCAGCGGTACTAAGATGCTGCTTATGCACCATCAAGTACCGGCGGACTCAAATGCCCCTGTTTTGGTAAGTCAAAGTGTTTGAGCACGATTTACCCTACTACATATTATTCAATTATCTGCCATAAAAGAACGAGGTAGGAAATATGACATATAAGATTGCGGTAGCATCTTCAGATGGCATAACGGTGGATGGTGCATTTGGCGAAGTCACAGAGTTCCGCATTTATCAGGTCGAAGGAGAGCAGTACACCCAGGTGGAGTACCGCAAGATGCCGGAGCCACTCATACAGAAGCCGGAAGATACAGCGGTGGCACAACGTGCAGACAGCACGGATCAGCAGAATTGCGGCGGACAGGACAGCGATCCTACAGAAGCAGGCTGCTGCGGTGGTCATGGCGGTTGTGGATGCGGAACACCGGATGGTTCATCCATACGGATAGAGGCACTTTCGGATTGCAGAAGCATCGTATGTAAAAAGATCGGACCCCATGCAAAGAAACTGCTGGAACGAAAAGCAATTGCAGCATTTGACGTGGATTGTTCCGTGGAAGATGCACTAAAGAAGATAATATTTTATTATAACCGGATGGATCGCCATAAAAAATAAATTTGTACTTGATAAATCCTATAGAAATAGTATACTATAATGCGAACGATAATTTATCATGTTTGCAATAAAGTAGATGAGATTCAGATGATGTACAGATACATGGGATCATCTGAATCAGATAACAACGACAGGGAGGTCAAGATGAAGATATCAACAAAAGGAAGATACGCGATAAAACTGATGCTGGATCTGGCCACCTATTATAATGGTGAGCCGGTTAAGATAAAAGATATTGCAAAAAGACAGCATATTTCAGACAAATATCTGGAGCAGATCGTTGCAATATTAAATAAGGCATCACTGGTAAAAAGTGTCCGCGGAGCGCGTGGAGGATATATGTTATATGCTTCACCGGAGAATTATACGGTGAGGCAGATATTAGAAACGGTAGAAGGAAGTCTGGCACCTGCTGACTGTGTAGGTGCTAACGCAGCCTACTGCGAAAACAGAAGCATGTGTGTCAGCGTACTGATCTGGGAGAAACTCGATCAGGCAATTCAGGATGTATTAGAGGGCATCACCTTAGCCGATCTCGTCGATTGGCAGAACAACCTGATGGTAGACCAGTACGTCATTTAATATATGATAGACATTTGCGACATTCATAGAATAGATGTTGATTAAGCATCTTGATTTACCAAAACAGGGGCATTTGAGTCCGCCGGTACTTGATGGTGCATAAGCAGCATCTTAGTACCGCTGCAGGACGAAACGAGCGGAAGCATCCCCTGGTTGGTAATGTCAAAGGTGATTAATCATTGTAGTGTAAATAGAGTCGCAAATGCTAAACATTAAAAAGAGAGGTAGCAAACATGGCAAACGTTCAATATTCCGGTGTGCGTGAGAGCAGACCCGGCAGGGTCAACGACCTTGGCACGACAGGAAAAGAAGTAGAAGAAAAATACAAAAAAGGGTGCCTGAAGCGGGCAGATCGAAGCTTTGCACAGGGCTTACAGTGTCAGCAGATCAACAGTATGGCAGCGCTGATGTCATTAGAGGATTCCGTATTTGTATCTCATTCACCACAGGGCTGCGTGGGATGTACGATCATGGCTGTTGATATGTACCGCGTGGGACAGGCACACCGAGGAATCAAATATATCAAGAACCCAAGGATCATCGTGACAAATATCGACCAGAAAAGTGTCGTATTTGGCGGTGAACAGAAGCTCCGGGATTCAGTGAAAAAGGCAGTAGAACGATACTCACCGAAGGTTATCTTTATCTATGCATCCTGTGCATCCGGTATTATCGGTGACGATATCGATGCGATCGCAATGGATCTTCAGGATGAGTACCCGGATACGATCATGGTGCCGATCCATTGCGAGGGCTTCAAGTCGAAGATCTGCGCATCGGGTTTTGATGCCGCATTTTTATCCATAAACAAATACATATTAAAAAAAGAAAAAGTTCCAAAAGAAGAAAATCTGGTAAATCTGTTTGCACCGACCACTGTCAGCTATGCGGATCAGCGGGAGATGGAGCGTATGCTGCATCTGATCGGTGTAAATGTGAATTATATTCCGTTTTACAGCTCACTTGAGAAGATCAAGAAGATCCCGGCAGCAGTCGCATCGACTTCCATTTGTAAGGTATTTGCAGATGAATTCATGAAGACACTGTGGGAGGATTATGAGATCCCGTATTCACACACGGTTATGCCGATCGGTATCCGGAATACAGACAAATGGTACCGTGGAATTGCAAAGGTGCTTGGAAAAGAAGCAGAGGTTGAGGAGATCATCGCAGCAGAGCATAAACGGATCGAACCTCTTGTAGCAGCCTTAAAAGAACGGCTGCAAGGCAAGCGTGTCTTTATCTGTGGCGGAACCGGACGATCCTTTGCTGCGGCAGCACTGATCGATGATTTTGGCATGGAACTGGTTGGACTGGAGACACCGACCTATGATGCAGACGCACAGGTAGATATCGAATATCTGAATGGGATCCATAAGGATTTTGTAGTTGATATTGCAAATATGCAGCCATTTGAACAGGTCAATCTGGTAAATAAGCTGAAGCCGGATGCATTTATCGGAGTGCCGGATTGGGCTGCCAAGCTGGGTATCCCGACAACTCATGTCTTAGACGGTAAACGTCCGACGATGGGATACGACGGACTGCTTTATTTGGGAAATAAGATCGCAGACCAGCTGCAGAATCCGGGCTTTAATGTGAAGTTATCCCAGCATGTCAAGCTGCCATATAAGGATTCCTGGTATCAGGAAAATGCATTCAAGTATATCAAAGGAGGCGTGTAAGATGTCACAGGTTTTAGAGAATCCAAGAGGCGGCTGTGTGCTTGCCGGTATCAATTCTGTTCTTGGAGCAATTCATAAAGTATGTCCGGTCTACCATTCAGGTCCGGGCTGCTGTATGCAGACAACAGCAGCAGATCAGGGACAGTCCGGTCATAAGTCCTCCTGTTTTGTCAGCAGTGTTTCCATCCCATCCAGTAACATGCTGGAAAAGGAAGTTGTATTTGGTGGAACAGATAAGCTCCGCACCACGATCCAGGGTGCGATCGATATTATAGATGCAGATGCTTATTTCGTTCTGACCGGATGTACGGCAGGTATTATCGGTGATGATATTGTCAGTGTTACGGAAGAATTTCAGGATCAGGGATATGAGGTGTATCCGATCGAGACACCGGGCTTTGCCGGAGACAGCAATCTGGGATATGAGACGATCTGGAACACAATGATCGATAAGGTGATCGAGAAGGATGTGCCAAAGAATGATAAGCTGGTAAATATCTTCGGCATTGTGCCATATCATGATCCGTTCTGGAGCGGAACATTAGAAGAGATCGACCGTATCCTGTCAAGACTTGGACTGACGGTGAATACATTTTTTACAAAAGATCAGGGCATTGAGACAATCAAGAAATGTTCGGGAGCAGCCCTTAATATAATTATAAATCCTTGGTTGTTTAAAGGTCCTGCCCGCAAATTTGAACAGAAATTCGGTGTGCCAAGCATCCGTATTCCGGGGCTTCCGATTGGAGCAACCGATACGACAGCATTTGTCCGTGCGGTAGCAGAAGCACTGAATCTCGATCAGGCACTGGTGGATTCCGTGATTGAATCGGAAGAAGCCTATGTCTATAACTATCTGGCACAGGCGATCGGAGTTGTTAGTTGGAAACGGTTTGCGGTTGTAGCCGATGCCAATAATGCCGTTGGTCTGACCAGATATCTGGCAAATGATTTCAGCTTTACACCGGTACTGGTTGTGATATCCGAGCCGATGTTCCGGCAGGAGGATAAGGACAGGATCCTTGCGCAGATTGAAAATCTGGAATATGCAGTACCGCCGAAGGTGATCTTTACTGCCGATCAGTATGAGGTCAATCAGGCGATCTTAAATGAAGAAAAGGAGATCACCTTGATCCTTGGCAGCAGCAATGACCGCGAAGTGGCATTGACAAAGGACTGCCAGTTTATCCTGACCTCCTTCCCGATGAACGAACGGCTGGTATTTAACCGGACATATGCGGGATATCGTGGAAGCCTGACCTTTACGGAAGATTTATACGATAATCTGTAAAAGCAGATACCACATTTCACTCTGAAAAATTCAGAAAGGAATGTGGTATTTTTTTGTTCTAAATTTCATTTGTCATGCATACATTATAACTATCAGAAGTGTGTAACATCCTACTTTAGGTATCAGGTCATATCAGAAAAGCAGATGCTTTTTGAGAGTTGATAGATGATGGAACTGACAGGTAAAAAAGGTTACAGATGACATATGCATGAGGTGGATTAGTTTGGAAAAAAGCAGAGAGAATGAGATATTGAAGATATTATCCGTAGCGTTAAGGAGAATATTTTCGAGTGAGATATATGATTATAACAAGCTTCAGGAGATAAGGCTTAGGATGAATGAACCCTTGATCGTGATCTATGATAATCGGGAATATTTTGTGACGGAGAAGGGAAAGCGAACCACAGAATGTAAGAAAGCATATATGGTAGCACCTGCCGATATCAGGGAAACGCTGGAATATATCAGTAACTATTCACTCTATGCATATGAGGATGAGATCCGGCAGGGGTTTATAACGATCCAAGGGGGACATCGTGTAGGGCTTGCAGGAAAAGTCATTCTGGAATCTGGAATGATCAAAAGTGTCAGACATATATCATTTATCAATATCCGTTTGTCACATCAGGTAAAGGGGTGCTGTAAGAAGGTCCTTCCGTACATAATAAATGGAAATGAGACATTTCATACACTGATCATTTCCCCACCGCGATGTGGCAAAACCACACTTCTTAGAGATATGATCCGGATGTTGTCGGATGGATTTCCGGGATTCAAAGGAAATACTATCGGTGTCGTAGATGAACGATCTGAGATCGGAGCCTGTTATAAAGGAGTACCACAAAATGATATCGGCATACGGACAGATATTCTTGACTGTTGTCCAAAATCATATGGAATGCTGATGCTGCTCCGTTCGATGTCACCGCAGATCATAGCGGTGGATGAGATCGGCAGCCGGGATGATATCGATGTGATCTACAGCGTGATCAACTGCGGCTGTAAGCTGATCGCAACCGTGCATGGCAATTCCATTGATGATATCAGGAATCGTCCGGGACTTCGGAAGCTGGTCGATGAGAGGGTATTTGAACGGTATATCGTACTCAGTAATCGCAAACGGACAGGAGAGATCCGGACGATATTTGACGATCGGGGAAGTGTTCTCTTTATGGCAGAGGATGAACGCCTGACATCGGCATATGAAAATGAAGCGGCTGTAGCAGAACTGTCATAAGTGCAGGGAGGCGTACATATGTTATATATAAAGATTCTTGGAATGCTTTTAGTGGTCGCAGCCTCCTATGGGATAGGAAAGACGATAGGAGTTTATCAGAACCGGCGCGTGGAAGATATCTACGAGCTTCTGATATTTGTCCGGATGGCAAATGGGCATCTGGCATACAGTGCATCGGAGATCACAGAGATCATTCGGGAAGGATCGGATAAAGCAGGGGGAAGGATCGGAGACTGGCTTGCCGGGCTGACTTTGCAGTTCCGGACGGAGGAGTATGCTTCTTCTTTTGAGCAGATCTGGACAGGCAGTATCGGAAGTCTTGAGGAACACAGCTATCTGACGGATGCACAGATCGGTGCGGTAAAAGAGCTTGGAAAATGGCTGTGTTATATGGATGTCGATATGCAGATCAGGAATCTGAAGCTGTGGGAGCAGAACATGCAGACAGAGTATGAAGAACAAAAGGACAGGGCACGCAGGATAAATAAAGTATCCAGATCACTTGGATTACTCGGAGGGATCTTTTTGATAATACTGATAGGGTAAGGGTGGCAGGAGCTTATGACGATACAGTTATTATTGAAGATAGGTGCGGTAGGAATCCTTGTAGCACTGTTGAATCAGATATTAAAGCATTCAGGGAAGGACGAGCTGGCATTCCTGCTGAATCTGGCAGGACTGATTCTTGTACTTTCGTGGATCATTCCATATATCGTAGAATTCTTTAATGACATTATGAAGCTTGTAAATATCGGTGGATAGGGGAGAAAAGGCATGAGTCTTGTTACGGTATGTATGGCATCGGTTCTGGTCGTTCTGGTCGCGATAAAACTAAAGAAAATGAATGCAGAATACAGCACGCTCTTAAGTATTGGAGCGTGTTTATTTATTGTCAGCTTTATCATAGGAAGACTAGGAAATGTACTGGATTCCATCGACCGGATCACAGGTTACATCAATATCAATATGGAGTATATATCGATCCTGCTTAAGATGCTTGGCATTTCCTATATCTGTGAATTTGCGACAAATATCTGTAAGGACGCAGGCTATGGTGCGATCGCTTCGCATATTGAGCTTGCCGGACGGGTGACAATGGTGGTGATGAGTCTGCCGATCCTGTTCCATGTGATCGATATGGTTGTTCGTCTGATGGGGTAGAACTATGAGAGGACAAAAAACGAAAATGATTATAGCAGGCGTTGTGGCAGGACTGATCATAATCGCAGTAGTGTTAATTGCCGGAAAGAAGCAGAAAACGTTTGCTATGCAGGAATCGGGTAATGGAAGACCGCCCGGGTATGTCCCGGAACTTATAAATACCGAACCGGGAGAGTTCGCTGGATATCGAAGATCGGATATGAAAATGGCAGATGTAGATACAGATATATCGGATGTGGATGAGACAGATCTGGGACTCGATGAAAATACCTTTGACGAGATGGACATGCTGACAGAAGAACAGGTAGGATTTTCCTTTCAGAAGGTCGTATTCTATATACGAAATGGGGATCTTCAGGGAATTCTTGACTACAGTCTGGAAACCATACAGCAGACACTTACAGGAGAGATAAAAAGCAATAACCGCCTGCTCCTTCAGCTTCTTGCCGTTGTCATTCTTGGTTCGGTGTTCACGAATCTGTCCGGAAAGTTTGGAAAGATGGTAGGTGGAAATGGCTTCTTCGTCACCTATCTGATGGTGGTATCCATCCTGCTCGGAATGTTTGCGATCGTTTCCGATATAGCGGTGTCGGCAGTCTCGGATCTTACGGATCTGATGATCACCTTTATACCTGCTTATACGTTGGCTGTCTCCTATACAAATGGTGCAGGCACGGCGGAATTTACCTATCAGATCACGGTGCTGATCATTTTTCTGTGCGAGAAGGTAATCGTTCAGATCGTATTTCCGCTTGCCAAATGCAGTGGCGTGGTCGGGCTGGTGAATAAGTTAAATGCTGAGGATCATTTTTCAAGGACAGTTACGTTGTTGAGGAATATTGCAGGATGGATCCTGAAAACCATGTTTGCTGTTGTAACCGGAATGAACGTGATAAAGGGAGTGATCGTTCCATCAGTGGACAAGCTGGAGAGAAATGCCGTCTTAAAAGCCTTTGGGATGCTGCCGGGTGGAAATACAGTTAAGAATGTCTCGGATATCCTGCTCGGTTCCGGGATGGTATTAAAGAATGCAATCGGGATTGCAGGTGCAGTCGTTGTACTACTAGCGGTGCTTCTGCCGGTTACCAAGATCGCAGTGATCTATCTGACTCTCCGTATCGTATCCGCATTTGTGCAGCCCTTGGGAGATAAACGGTTTTCCGACGGCATTAACATTATGGCACAGACCATCGGACTGATGCTGCGTGGCATCTGGTGTGCTTCCTTTTTATTTATCATCTCCCTCACACTCATGACGTTGCTTGCGAGGTGAAAAGCTGGTTATGCATGTGTCTGGATGGAATATTGGTAAGTCAAGTTGTCCATTCAGACACATGTATAGCCGTTTGGTGGCAATTATTGGAAAGGAGCGCTATATGTTGTTAGCCTGGATCAAAAATATCGTCCTTTTTATATTATTCTCCTCGCTGGTATTTTTCTTGCTTCCGGATGAAAAATACAGAAAATACATGCAGACAGCGGTTGGTTTTGTACTGGCGATCATTGTTCTGACACCTGTATTAAGTGCGGGTGGCATAAATGATATTCTAAGCTTTGATTATTACTATGAATCTGTTGCAGGCGCACCGGGAAATGGCGATGTTACATATTATACAGATGTCATGGAGACGATGATCGAAGATCATTTGCGCGATACATTCCAACTGGACAGCAAGGTGGCGATCACCTTTGATGAGAACTATACGATCACAGCGGTTGAGGTTGATGTTGTGGCAGGAGAATTAGATACAAAGAATGACATTGAAGACAATATTGTAAGTGAAAAAACAGCAGAGGAAGAGGAATCATTCGATCGTACGGCAGATACAACAGAAAAAGAGAGAGTATCTGGCATTGCAGCAAATACGACAGTGGAGATAGAAAAGCTTCGTCAGGAGATCGCAAAAGAATATAAGATCAGTGAGGACAGGATCAAAGTATTTGTAAATGGATATCAGGCAAAATAACATGTACTAAAAGCGGACATGTTACATATAATGGAGTGAGAGAACATGGAAGGAATATGGAATAACATCAAACAAAAGCTGCAGGAACTGAAAAAAGACAAAAATGCGGCACTTCGAAAGTGCATGGGAATTTTGCTTGCAGGTATTTGTCTGCTGGTTATTCTCTGGCCGTCTGATAAGGAAAACGGATTTTCCGGACTTGATGCTTTAACCGGAACGAAGCAGGATAAAACGTCCGGTGGAGTGACCGGAAAACAACAGAACGGAGAGTATGCCTCAGACAATGGACAGGGAATTTTAGGAGAAGAATCATCGGCAAACAGCAGTTATGAAGATTATATAGCATTTCAGGAGGAGAAGCTGCGGGGGATATTGTCTCAGGTGAAGGGCGTTGGAACGGTAAGCGTCATGATCACATTAAAAGATGGCGGTGAGAAAATTATAGAAAAAGATGTGACGAAGTCCGATAGTGAGTCAGATGGCAGCAGTCAGAAGAGCAGGAGTGAGACTTCTGTTATGACAAATGCAGACAGCGGCGAATATCCCTATGTGAGCAAAACACTGGAGCCGGAGATTGAAGGCGTTCTGGTCAGTTGTACAGGGGCTTCCGATCCGACGATTGCGATAAAAATAACCGAAGCGGTTCAGGCATTATTTGATGTCCCGGCGCATAAGATAGTTGTATTAGAACAAGAATAAAGCATGGAGGATATGGATGAAGAAAAAGATCTTTAAGAAAAACCGTCTGGTGATACTTGCCCTGTCGGTTATGATCGGAGTTGCAGGCTATCTGAATTTCAATGCAGGAAAAAGAGACGACCTGTTGCGGCAAAAGGCAAAGGAGACAAATGCGGATGCCGAAGTTATCAGCTATGATAGTGAGAAAGCTGACGCTTCCGACACTTCAGAAAAAGAGCTTACAGATCAGGCAGATAAAGAAACGATGGGAGCTGCGGATAATACAGAAGCAGGCGGAGAAGCTGCATCGGAGAATATCGATCCTACATATCTGGAACAGGCGGCTTTAGAGGAAAATGTGGAGTTAAACAGTGATGAAGAAGACATAGGAGAAGCAGTCCTTACCAGTGCACAGGCAATGAGAACGAATCTCGCAACCGCAAAGCTGAACCGGGAACAGAACCGTGCAAAAAGTAAGGAAGCACTGCTTGCGATCATCAATGATGAAACGATGGACAGTGTAGCAAAAGACGAAGCAGTAAGCAGCTATGTTAAACTTACCGATACGATCGAGAAAGAGACGGATGCAGAAACCGTCCTGACAGCAAAAGGCTATACCGACTGCATCGTAACCGTAAATGATGATACCGTCGATGTTACACTTCCTGTTGCAAACCTGTCCGACACCGAACGGGCACAGGTGGAAGACATCGTAACCAGAAAAACCGGCTACGACGTATCCCAGTTGGTCATTACTGTAGCCGAAGACAAGTAGGAATACACCTGCTAGTTTTGAAACATAAATATGATGCCCTTTATAAATGACTTACTGCGCTTTCGAATCAAAGCACATGTCTTATTCGTAAATACTCCTGTGCCAACTCGCCTTCGGCTCAAACAGGCACTCGTATTTACTGACAATGTGCTTTTCAGTCGAAATGCTCGCAAATGTCATATTATAGAGGACATCATATTTTTATGTTATAAAACTCAGCAGGTGTAATTATGATTGCCTTGGTGATGTAATTACAAGTTGGGATATGTCGCAACAGAAGATAAATAAGTGAGATTAAATTTAATAAATTAGAACTTATATATTATAGGAATTAACAGGCACTACAACAAAACATCGGAGCCACATTGTAAGATGACATCCGCGAGCATTTCGACAAGAGAAGTAAATTGCCTGTAAATACGGGTGCCTGTCTGAGCCGTAGGCGAGTTGGCACAGGAGTATTTACAAATAGGGCATTTACTTCGGATCGAAAGCACAGCAGGTCATTCACAATGTGGCTCCGGTGTTTGTTGCAGTGCCGTTCGTTTGGGGTAAAACTGCACAAAAACAACTGGATATTTTGTATAAATAGAATGTGTTACCTTGTTTTTATGTAGGGCGTCAGATATAATGAAACTATATGTCTATATAGAAGAAAAAGACGCAGAATAACATAAAAACAAGGTATTTTTACAGGGAGGTATGAATGAAAAACGGAAGAACAACAATGATAAAAAGGTTTTTTGCCTTGGCTCTGGCATTTGCGGTAGCTGTCTCGATCCTGACAGTGCCGGTACAGGAATCGTATGCAGCCGGTGGCAAGGTAAAAACGGTGGCAGTCACAAATCTGCCGGCAAAACAACTGACACTAAAAAAAGGAAAGACATTTACCTTAAAATCAAAGGTAACCGTAACCGGAAAGGCTTCAAAGAAGGTTACATATAAGACAAGCAATAAAAAGATTGCGACGGTAAATGCAAAAGGTAAGATCACAGCGAAGAAAAAAGGAACCGCTAAGATCTATGTGATCTCAAAGGCAGATAAGAAGAAAAAATGCACGATCACAGTGACAGTCGGTACACCGGTTACCAAAGTAAAGCTGAATAAGACAAAATCAACCATGACAGTTGGCAAAAAGCAGACCTTAAAGGTGACGGTCACACCGAAGAAAGCCAGTAGCAAGGCAGTCGTATGGAAGTCATCCAATAAGAAGGTTGCAACTGTAACCAGCAAGGGTGTTGTAAAGGCAAAGAAAGCAGGAACCGTTACGATCACAGCAACAGCAAAGGATGGCTCCGGTAAGAAAGCCACCTGTAAGATTACAGTGAAGAAAGCAGCTTCGATCATACCAATCCCGACACCGGAAGAACCACTGATCGTTAAGAGCCTGAATATAGCACAGCCGGATATGTTAACCGTTACATTAACAAAGCAGGCAGCACTTACGGCTTCGGACTTTCAGGTATGGGCAAAGAAATATGAAAGTGCAGACTATCTGAAACAGTATACGATCGGACAGATAACAACAACGGATTCGCTTACTTATAAGATTAAGCTTACAGGAGATTCGGTGTTACAGAAAAATTCCTATATAAAAGTAGTAGTTCCCAAATTAAATCTGTCAAGAGAATGTATCTATCGGGATGAAACTTATACGATAGAAAAATCAGAAACATATGTATACAAACTTGGAGATTCTGTTGATAAGAGTCAGACACTTGGAAAGGGCTATTCCAATTGCTCTGTCAGCGGACTGCCGGCAGGGGTTAAATATCAGATCAAGACAGCTGCTGCCACATGTACACTTAAATTTAACGGTAATGTGACAAAGAAAGGAAAATATACAAGCAAATTAGTCTATGAAGATGAACTTGGTAACAAATTCAGTATGACTATCATCTGGCTGGTTTATGATGGGACGGAACTGCTTGTAAAGGATACGGAAAAGGTTCTGACAACTGCATGGGGAACTACGCTTCCACAGCTTGCGGTATATGGCGGAAACGGAACTTCTACAACTGATTACACATATGAGCTTCTACAAGAAGGCAGTGACAGCGCTGCATTAGCAGTTTCTTCACTTATCAATGGTGGAGCCGGGATACAGGTATCATCCCCAAAACTGTCGGTCGGAACCTACAAGCTTCGTATCCGTGCGACAGATAAGACAGACACTTCTATGACAAGCACAGGAACTCTTACACTAAAAATTATAGAAGGTGGTTATTTACAGGGAAAAGTAAAAGATGCAAATGGCGATCCACTGACCAGTTTTCAATTCACTATGAAGAACCAAAATGAATATGCCGAGTATACGGATGCGGTAAGCGGCAGATGGAATGGTGTTGGTAAGGATGGAGCCATTTTAATGCAGGATCTGGAAGCCGGTACTTATGATGTTACGGTATCCAGTTATAGTGGAACAGTAAGTACTACTGTTTATAATCTGAAGACTCAGAAAGCGGCATATGGAACAGATGATGTGTATCCGGTCTGGTCATTTGATGTCACACTTCCCGTATATAAGGTTACTATAGAGCTGGACCCGGATGTACCGGATGCAGTGAAAAATATAACCGGTTTTGGCAATTGGCAGGATGTTTCAGACGGAAGTTATTACGGATCTAGCAAAATTGTTTATCTGGAAAATGGAACTCATCATTTAACCTGTCGAAAGAGTATAAGTGGTGAAATTTATAATTTTTATCTGGATGTGACGGTGAACGGAAGTAATACGACCGCATATGCATATGTCAAAGAATAAGGTTCGTATGAGAATAGATTAGGGAATCTACAGAAGGAGAGTATAGATGAAAGAAAGACGATATAATTTGTCTGTGAAAAGATTTCTGGCATGGGTGATAGCGATCGCAGTTGCAGTATCCGTTCTGACTGTTCCACAGACAGAGAGCTATGCAGCCGGTGGTAAGATCAAAACCGTAGCGGTTACGAATCTGCCGGCAAAGCAGCTTACATTGAAAAAGGGCAAAACTTTTACATTAAAGACGAAGGTAACAACGACCGGTAAGATATCAAAGAAAGTCACATTTAAAACAAGCAATAAAAAGATCGTGACTGTAAATGCCAAGGGTAAGATTACAGCGAAGAAAAAAGGAACCGCCAAGATCTATGTTATTTCCAAAGCAGATAAGAAGAAAAAATGCACGATCACGGTTACGGTCGGTACCCCGGTTACCAAGGTGAAGTTAAATAAGACAAAGGCAAACTTAAATGTTGGTAAATCACTGACCTTAAAGACAACCCTTTCACCAAAGAAACCAAGCAATAAAGGAATCATTTGGAAAAGTTCAAATACCAAGGTTGCAACCGTTACAAGCAAAGGTGTCGTAAAGGCAAAGAAAGCGGGAACCGTTACGATCACAGCGACAGCAAAGGATGGTTCCGGTAAGAAAGCAGCCTGTAAGATCACTGTGAAGAAAGCGGCGGTGACTCCGGTTGTTCCGGAAGTACCGGTTGTGATCCAGAACGTGAGTATTGTGAATAAAGCAGTGCTTCAGGTGACATTAAATAAAGCAAAAGTATTACAGACATCGGATTTCGCGGTATCCAGTAAGGTATATGGATACGGAAGCTTTGTAAGAAAATGTGTGATCGATCATCTGGAAACAACAGATAACATTACATATAAGCTTTATCTGGACAAACAGGATATTTTTTATAATGGAGATATTGTTCAGGTATCTGTTCCGACATTAAACAGTACAAAAGAACTGACATATCGGACAAAGCCGACAGAGATAACAATAAGATCGGAAGTACGACGTAAGAAAGGAACAGTGGTAGGGACCAGTTCCTCAGATACTTCAGGAGTTTATGATCCGGATGTACAGGGCTATGCAGTATATACAGTAAGCAATCTTCCAACCGGTCTTTCATACAAGGTGGTAGATGACGCAGATCAATCCGGTTATCTGCAGTTTTATGGTACCCTGAAAGAGACAGGAATTTGGGAGACAAAGGTTGATGTCGTAGATGAATTTGGAAATAAGATTCATTATATCAAGGTATGGAAAGTATATGATGAAAGGACAGTCATAGCACAGGATATTACAAAATATGGATGTTTGAGTTTTCCAGCTCCAAACAAACCAAATGGAACTTATACAGTAAAGCATGGAGCACAGATAAGTCCTATTGGTGGAAATGGCAGTTACAAATATGAAGTTGTGTCAAAAGCAGATTGTCTGGATTTGGTGATGTCAACAACCGGAGTACAGTATTGTTCGATTGATACAGATCAGGCTGGTGAATATACCATGAAGATAAAGATCTCTGACAGCAGGGATGCCAGTGTTTTCACATACTGTACAGTAACCTTTGTTATAAAGCCGGGAGTCCTGCTCCAGATTACAGCTACCGATCTGGATGGGAATAAGATCAAATATACCGGTATAGATACTTATTTGTGCAGACTTAAATCCCAGTGGAAGGATAATTCATACAGTGAGATCAGCTATGCACGAGAGGTCGGGGAGATTAGCGATGGAATGGCAATATACAGCTATGTACCGGAAGGAGTCTATGATATCTCGATTGAGGATGAAAGAGGCGGAACAGGAGCCTATGCAAGTGATTATTTTGTAAGTGCAGCTACGAATGAAGTTAAGTTAACTCTTCCTGTATATCAGCAGACTGTCGTATCGGATAATACGGATTTTGCAGATCTTAGCCAGATGGGAGAGTGGAAGGATGAGAATGGAGTTGTACAGGGAAAAGGCAGATACCTCTATCTGGCGGTTGGCAATTATACACTGACCGGTACCGCGGAGAAAGATGGGGTAACCTATCAGGCAACTCTTAAGATATCAGTTACAAATACTACACGGGCCAATATGGTGACCGCACATGTAGTGGCACAGTAAATTAAAGGAGGACATTTTATGAAAAAACACGCAAGAATGTCAGTGTTAAAACGCATTCTGGCAGTTGTGATCGCAGCAGCAGTAGCAGTGTCCATATTTACGGTTCCGGATGCGGAAGTAAGTGCGGCGACTGGCAAAGTAAAATCTGTAGCGGTTACCAACCTGCCGGCAAAACAACTGACACTTAAAAAAGGAAAGACATTTACCTTGAAATCAAAGGTAACCGTAACTGGAAAAGCTTCAAAGAAGGTTATCTATAAGACAAGCAATAAAAAGATTGCAACGGTAAATGCAAAAGGTAAGATCACAGCAAAGAAAAAGGGATCAGCAAAGATCTATGTGATCTCAAAGGCAAATAAAAAGAAAAAATGCACGATCACAGTAACCGTCGGAACACCGGTTACCAAAGTGAAGCTGAATAAGACCAAGTCTACAATGACCGTCGGCAAAAAGCAGACCTTAAAGGCGACGGTTACACCAAAAAAAGCCAGCAGCAAGGCAGTCGTATGGAAGTCATCCAATAAGAAGGTTGCAACTGTAACCAGCAAGGGTGTTGTAAAGGCAAAGAAAGCCGGAACAGTTACGATCACAGCAACAGCAAAGGATGGCTCCGGAAAGAAGGCATCCTGCAAGGTAACAGTAAAGAAAGCATCTGCAGCAAAGCCGGTTGCTCCAACTCCGGCTGCACCGGACTATGCGATCAAAAGTATGAAGGTAGTTGGAGTGGAGAGCATAGAAATCACTCTTTCCAAGGCAGTCGTACTCACAAAGGCAGACTTTGAGATCTTTGCGAAGCAGTATTCATATGGTACCTATAAGAAACCGTATCAGGTAGTTCAGGCAGAAACCAAGGATCATATCACATATACACTGCATATCAATGATGAAGATGAGTTCCAGAAAAATACATATATCAAGGTAGCAGTCAAAACCAGTGGTGTGTACAAGGAGTGTATATATCGGGATAAGACAGTTAATATTCAGAAAACAAGATACTATGCGATCAAAGTAAATGGAGCATTGGAAAGCTACAATGATGATCTTACTTATGGAACCGGTTACAGGACGTATTCAATTGATAAGCTGCCTGTAGGAATGGATTATTATATATTGAATGATATGATTGATGAAAGTATTGTGTTTACTGGATCACCGACAGAAGCAGGTGAGACTCAGAGCTTGTTGACCTGCGAGGATGAACTGGGAAATAAATATCAGACGACCATTATCTGGATAATCTATGATGAAAACCAGTTGTATTCACGTAGTACGACATGTCAGTATTTTTCACGGGAGAATGGCGTCTATCATAAGCCATATGATGTATACGGTGGAAGTGGGCAGTATACATATGAATTAGTCGGGGGTGATTATGAACTTTTCCAGGCGACAATCTGGACATCAGGCTATATGAGTGTATCATTTGAAAATGTAGATGCCGGCGAATATCAGATTCAGGTTAAGGCAACAGATAAGAATAACCCGGCCCTGTATACGGTTGCGACAATTACATATACAATTATTGATGGAGCACATATCAGTGCGATTGTCCGGGATGCAAATGGTGACCCGATCCGAAGAGGAAATTATTCCTTTCATGGATATTCGGATGATCCATCACAGAAATTGAGTTCTACCAGTGGTTCAATACAAGATGGTACAATGTCTTATACCATTATTCCGGGAAATTATAATATTACCTTTTATAATGCAAGTCATACAGCAAAGTATACGTTTTACAATCAGAAATGTCCGGTGAATTCCGGTGATGAGCCGATGACTTTTGATGTGACACTTCCGGTCTATCCGGTAACGATCGTTCCGGATCCGGAAAAGAGTACAGCCACATCATTTGGATATTGGGTAGATGTGAATGGTGCAAATGCGTATGGATATGAATCAGGAGATACGCTCTATCTTCCAAATGGTACTTATTATATTAAGACGGAAGATGGTAAAAGTTATGCCAGATTTACTGTGAACGGCAAGAGTCTGACAGTAAAGGCATATGATCGTCAGTAAGGAGGACAGGATATGAATCGAATACATAATATGAGCTATGCCAAACGGATCCTTGCATGGGTGCTTGCTGTAACAGTCGTACTGTCTATCCTTACTATTCCACAGGGAGAGAGCTATGCTGCTGCAGGAACGGTGAAGTCAGTTGCTGTAACAAATCTTCCGGCAAAGCAGTTGACACTGAAAAAGGGAAAAACATTTACTTTAAAAACAAAGGTAACGGTATCCGGTAAGGCGTCCAAGAAGGTTACTTATAAGACAAGCAATAAAAAGATCGTGACAGTAAATGCAAAGGGTAAGATCACGGCAAAGAAAAAGGGAACAGCAAAGATTTATGTGATCTCAAAGGCAAATAAAAAGAAAAAATGCACGATCACAGTGACCGTCGGTACACCGGTTACCAAGGTAAAGCTGAATAAGACAAAATCAACCATGACAGTTGGTAAGAAGCAGACCTTAAAGGCAACGGTTACACCGAAGAAAGCCAGCAATAAGGCAGTTGTATGGAAGTCATCCAACACAAAGGTTGCAACAGTATCAGGCAAAGGTGTTGTAAAGGCAAAGAAAGCCGGAACCGTTACGATCACGGCGACAGCAAAGGATGGTTCCGGTAAGAAAGCAACCTGTAAGATTACAGTGAAGAACCAGGCAAAGCCGGCTCCGGCACCTGTAACTGTAAAAAGTGTGAAGGTGCTTGGAATGATGCAGGTTCAGGTAGAATTAACAGGTGCCAAGGAATTAAGCAGTTCGGATTTTAAAATCTATAAAAGAAAGTACTCCTTTGGTAGTTATAAGAAGGAATGTAATATTGATTCGGTTAAGACCTCCGATAAGATAACATACAAGATAACACTGGATACTTTAGATGCGCTTGTAACAGGAGATATGGTACAGGTTGTGATTGCCAAAATGAATTATAAGGGAGAGGCTGCATATAAGGGAATCATAAGAGAGCAGACGACAAAGTCCGAGATCATAAAAAGTGTTGGATATAGTATCAATCACTATTCCGATGAAAAATATTATGAACCGGGACTGGTCGGGCTGTGTTCGTTTAAGATAACAGGAGAGCTTCCTCCGGGAATAACATATAAGATAATAAAAGACGACGAGGATATGTTTAATGGTATAACCGATTCTCTGGAGTTTGCAGGAAGTTTTACAAAAGGCGGAATTTATACCACGAAAATTGAGGTAGAAGACGAGATCGGTAATAAGGTTCATCACACGATTACATGGAAGATAGCCGATGAGAACCGGTTAATGGCAGCAGATATTGTGCAATATGATTATCTGCGGCAGGAAAAAGGAGAAACAAAGAAATCATGCCATGTTGATCTGGATGCCTCAGTTTATGGCGGAAACGGAAGTGTGGAATATGAGATACTTAAGTGTTCAAATGAAATAAGTTACAGCAAAAGTGCATTTGGACTTAACTGCATTCTGGATACAGAAAAAACAGGCACCTATACACTGAAAGCCAAAGTAACAGATACCGAAGATGCTTCCATAACAACGATTTTATCAGTTACAATAATTGTGAAGGATAGTGTAGCATTTAAGGGCTGTGTGTATGATCTGGACGGACACAAGATTACATCAACGGTCGCGGATGTGGCTGCACCATACTATATATCCTTATATGCAAAAGAAAAAGATACGTTGTGTGATGCGTCAGAATTTAATGATCCGGAATCAGATGGATCATTTCAGATCTTTGTTCCGGACGGAACCTATGATGTCTTTGTAGCAAGCGAGGCACAAGATATAGGAACCTGGGTATGCGACAGCAAGGTAACCGCATCTACCCCATATCAGAAAATCGTACTTCCGGTATATCAGATCACGATCGGATCGGACAATCCGGCAATCGACATTCGTAATTTTACAAAATGGAGATCCAATGAGAGAAAAACAATATATGGAAACGTAATATATCTTGCAGCCGGAACCCATATCTGGACAAGCACCGCCACTATAGATGGCGTAGAATATACTGCTACATTAAATGTAACAGTAACAGATAAAACACGATCCACAACCGTAAAGGCACATGTAGTGGCAAAATAAAACAAAAGAATACTAATCGTAAAAGATTATAATTATGAGACGGATACCTGTTATAATGAAGAATTGATACACATATCACATTGTAGTAGGTATTCGTTTTTATTGTGTAAAAAATTGTATTATCGTCAAAGATGAAGAAATCGCAACGGATATACGTTTTAATTATATTATGCCAAAATATAAATAAACATCACCAACAATGCAGATACTACAATAGAAACTATGGATTTGTATAACACTAAAAAGATAGTTCAAAGAATATGAACAAATTCAGAATTAGCTATTGTACAAAGGTGAATGGATATGCAGGTATGATCTGTCCGGCTGGTGCTTGTATCCTATAACAACATTAGTGAAGCTTCCGTTATGAAGTGCACATTGTCAGCACATACGGGTGCATGTCTGAGCCGCAGGCGAGTTTGCACAGGAGTATGTGCGGATAAGACATGTGCACTTCATAGGAAGAGAAGAGGGGTGTTGAATGTTTTTTATAATTGCGGTATAATATTGAATCAATATGTACAAATACAGGAAGTCTGGAGGTATACAGAATGAGTGAAGAAAATACAAGCACGTATGAAAATATAGAAGAAGAAAATTCCATCGGCCATGTACAGATCGCAGGCGAGGTAATCGCGATCATCGCAGGTCTGGCAGCAACCGAGGTAGACGGCGTATCAAGACTTGCCGGTTCACTATCAAATGAACTCGCAAGTCGTCTGGGCAAGAAGAATCCGGCAAAGGGCGTGAAGGTAGAATTATTGCCGGGCGAAGTAAAAGTAGATCTTGCGATCGATGTATTATATGAATACAGCATTCCAACTGTGACAACACAGGTTCAGGATAAAGTAAAGCAGGCGATCGAGACTATGACAGGTCTTAATGTAACCAAGGTAAATATACGTGTAGCCGGCGTTCGCATGGCAGACGCAAACTAGAGAGGAACATATGACAAGACGAGAGATAAGAGAAACCGTATTTAAAATTTTATTCAGTCTGGAATTCAATGACGTTTCAGAGATCAGAGAAGAAGCAGAGCTCGAACTGGAGCATGCCAGCCTTTATGATGAAGACGATAACAAGATGGATGCAGTAGCCATGACAGAGGAAGAAAAAGCCTATGTTATAGATCGAGTAGAGGCAGTCGTAGCCCATATTACAGAGATCGATGAAACGATCAGTGGTATTTCACAGGGATGGAAGCTTGGCAGAATCGGAAAAGCAGAGCTTGCGATTCTCAGACTGGCTGTATACGAGATCAAATTTGATGAAGATATTCCTGTAAAGGTAGCGATCAATGAAGCAGTAGAACTTGCAAAAACATACTGCGACGTAGAAGCAAAGAGCTTCATCAATGCACTTCTTGCAAAGCTTGCAGATTAGGTGAGAATATGGCAAAGAAAAGCTATACTGTCGGACAGGTAAATGGATATATCAAGAATCTGATCAGCAGTGATTATCTTCTTGGTGATATTTATGTGAAGGGAGAAGTCTCTAACTGCAAATATCACAGTTCCGGGCATATCTATTTTTCATTGAAGGATGAGACCGGTTCGATCATGGCTGTTATGTTTAAAAGTTATGCATATTCCGGTCTTGATTTCAAACTGGAAAACGGGCAGCAGGTAGTCTGCCACGGAAGTGTGAATATCTACGAACGGGATGGCAGATATCAGTTATATGTAAAAGAGATCAAGCTGGATGGGATTGGAAATCTCTATGAGCGGTATGAACAGTTGAAACAGAAGCTGTATGAACAGGGACTGTTTGAATTTGATATCAAGAAGCCGATACCGGCATATCCGAAGCGGGTAGGTATCGTGACAGCACAGACAGGTGCGGCGATCCAGGATATCAGAAACATCGCAAAGAGAAGAAATCCATATGTCCAGCTTATCCTGTATCCGGCAAAGGTACAGGGAGATGGGGCAGCAGAAGATATCGCGCATGGAATCGAAGTGTTGGATAACATGGGCGTAGATACGATCATTATCGGTCGTGGCGGCGGCTCGATCGAAGACCTCTGGGCGTTTAATGAGGAGGTCGTTGCATGGGCAATCTATCGTGCAAAGACGCCGATCATTTCCGGTACAGGTCATGAGATTGATAATACGATCGCTGATTATGCGGCGGATCTTCGAGCACCGACACCTTCAGCCGCCTGTGAGCAGGCAATCCCGGATGTGATGTCTACAGTCCATCAGGTCATAAATCAGGGCAGACAGATGGACTATCTGATGAAGCGGAGACTTGCAGCATATCAGGAGAAGCTTCAGGCTGCAGAAAGGCATCTTCGTATCCTGAATCCGAAGCAGAGGCTTGCACAGCAGCAGATCTATCTGGATGATCTGTCAGATCGTTTAAACCGTGCTATGAAGAACAAATACGACAGATACGAACATCGGGTGATGCTTCTTGCAGAACGTCTGCATGGTCTGTCACCATCGGCGAAGCTTATAAATGGATTTGGATATATCGAAAAGACCGGAACACCGGTAACGACGATAAAAGAGATAGAAAAAGATGACCACATTACCATCCGTGTTCATGATGGTCTGATCGAGACAAGAGTAACGGATGTGAAAGAGGAAGATTAGAAATGGCAGAGAAGATGGAAAAGGAGGATTTCTCGATCGAGGAATCCCTGAAGAAAATAGAAGCGATCACGGCTGTCTTAGAGAATCCTGCGACATCGTTAAAGGACAGTCTGGCAGCCTATGCCGAGGGCGTACAGCTTGTTCAGGCATGTAAGGATAATTTGTGTGATGTAGAAAAAGAAATGATCGTATTAAGTGGAGAGAACAGTGGAAAAGAATAAATTAGAACTTCGTACAAAAGAAGTACAGGATATTATATACACATATGCACCGGCAGAAGAAGGGTTTCAGAAAACTATCTTTACGGCAATGAACTATTCCTTTCAGGCAGGAGGAAAGAGACTCCGTCCGTTATTAATGCAGGAAACCTATCGTTTATTTGGTGGAACAGGAAAAGTTGTAGAGCCTTTCATGGCAGCGATCGAGATGATACATACCTATTCCCTGATCCATGATGATCTGCCGGCATTGGATAATGATGAGTACCGCAGAGGCAGAAAGACTTCTCATGTGGTATTTGGTGAGGCAATGGCGATCCTTGCAGGAGATGCCCTTTTAAACTATGCATTTGAAACAGCCTGTAAGGCATTTGAGCTGGAACCGGCTGATCAGAATGTCGCAAGAGCATTTGCGATCCTTTCAAAAAAAGCAGGCGTCAATGGAATGATCGGTGGACAGGTTGTAGATGTAGAGATGACAGGGAAGCAGATGAGTGGTGATCAGCTTCATTTTGTATATGAGAATAAAACGGGTGCGTTGATCGAGGCATCGATGATGATCGGTGCAGTACTTGCCGGAGCAACGGAAGACGAATTGAAGCAGGTCGAGATGATCGCATCGGATATCGGATTGGCATTCCAGATCCAGGATGATCTTCTGGATATTCTGGGTGACAGCGCAGTGCTTGGAAAACCTGTCTGCTCAGATGAAGAAAATGGTAAAGTAACTTATGTCACGGTCCACGGACTTGAGGAGTCCAAGAAGGATGTCGCGGAGATATCCAGGCGTGCGGTTACAAGACTGGATCAGCTTCCGTATAAGAACGAATTTCTGGATGAATTGATTCTGGAACTGGTCAACAGAAAGAAATAACAGAGATGAAAGATATGAGTATACTGGATCGAATACAAGAACCAAATGATATAAAGAAAATAGATGAGAAAGATCTGCCGGAGCTGGCACAGGATATCCGAGAGTTTCTGATCGCAAATGTCAGCGAGACGGGTGGGCATCTGGCGTCAAACCTTGGGTGCGTGGAACTTACGATCGCACTTCACCGTGCGATGGATTTCCCGGCTGATAAGCTGGTATGGGATGTAGGACATCAGTCCTATGTGCATAAGATCCTGACCGGACGAAAAGATCAGATGACAACGTTACGGAAGTTTGGTGGTTTAAGCGGATTTCCCAAGACCAGTGAGAGTGATTGTGATGCTTTTAATACAGGACACAGTTCGACCGCGATGTCGGCGGCACTTGGTATGGCATGCGCAAGAGGAATCAAAGGAACGCAGGAAAAGATAGCAGCGGTTGTCGGAGATGGTTCCTTCACCGGTGGTATGGTTTATGAAGCGCTAAATAACATGGCAGAGGTCAAGACCGGATGTCTGGTCGTGCTGAATGACAATGAGATGTCGATCGACCACAATGTAGGTGGAATGTCAAGCTACCTGAGTAAGCTTCGTGTTGGCCAGCCATATAATGATCTGAAAAACGGAATCGAGAAAGCACTGATGCATATACCGGTAGCAGGTGAGAAGCTTGCCAAAGGATTGAAGCGGTCAAAGGACTCCCTGAAGCAGATGTTTGTTCCGGGAATGTTCTTTGAGGAGATGGGCGTTACCTATATCGGACCGATCGATGGTCATAATATACGCTTGATGGAAGAAACCTTCCGACGTGCATTTAAGTTAAATAAACCGATTCTGGTTCATGTGAAAACGATCAAGGGAAAAGGGTATAAATATGCGGAGAAGCATCCATGCTATTTCCATGGAATCAGTTCCTTTGATATTGAAACCGGTAAAGTTAAAAATGTTGAAAAAGGTTTATCCTATACAGGTGTATTTGCGAGAAAGCTGGTAGAACTTGGAACAGAAAATAATCGGATCGTTGCAATCACGGCAGCAATGAGCAAGGGAACCGGAGTCAATAAATTTGCAGAGAAATTCCCGGATCGGACGTTTGATGTGGGAATTGCAGAAGAACATGCGGTTACATTTGCGGCAGGACTTGCTGCGGAGGGCATGATCCCTGTGGTAGCGGTGTATTCTTCCTTCTTACAGCGTGCTTACGATCAGATCCTGCATGATGTCTGTATGCAGAACCTGCATGTGATATTTGCGATCGACCGTTCAGGGCTGGTCGGTGCGGACGGTGAGACACATCAGGGAATCTTTGATACGGCATTTTTATCCCATATTCCGAATCTGGTCATCCTGGCTCCAAAGAACCGGTATGAGCTGACCAGAGCGATGGAATGGGCAGTAGCCTATGACGGACCGGTTGCGATCAAATACGCCAGAGGACAGGCATATTACGGTTTGAAAGATTATAATGAGCCGGTCGAATACGGAAAGAGCGAGATCCTCCGTGAGGGAAGTGAGATCGCATTAGTAGCGGTTGGAAATATGGTGGAAGAAACCGAGAAATTATATAACCGGTTCTTACAGGAAGGCAGACAGGTGACTTTTGTCAATGCAAGATTTATCAAGCCGTTAGATAAAGAGATGATCGACCATCTGGCAGAGACACATAAGCTGATCGTAACGATCGAGGAAGGTATTCTGCATGGCGGTTATGGTGCTTTGGTTGAGGAATATCTGGAATCAAAGGCGAGTGACGTGAAGGTGCTTCCGATCGCGATCGAAGATACCTTTGTCCGTCATGGAAGTGTAGAAGAACTGAGAAAGATGTTAAAGATAGATGCTGAATCCATATATGACCGGATTCAGGATGTGATGGAGTAGAGATGAAAGAACGACTGGATGTAATGATGGTAAATCGTGGGCTTGCAGAGTCCAGAGAAAAAGCAAAGGCGATCATCATGTCGGGTATTGTCTATGTAGATAACATAAAGGAAGACAAGGCCGGATCGACATTTGATGAGAAGGCACAGATAGAAGTAAGAGGAAACACATTAAAATATGTGAGCCGTGGTGGTTTAAAGCTTGAAAAGGCAATGGACTGCTTCGGTGTGAGACTTGCCGATAAGGTGGCAATGGATGTCGGATCTTCAACCGGTGGATTTACAGACTGTATGCTGCAAAATGGTGCGGTCAAGGTGTATTCGGTGGATGTCGGACATGGACAGCTTGCATGGAAGCTTCGAAACGATGAGCGGGTTGTCTGTATGGAGAAAACAAATATCCGTTATGTGACACCGGATGATATCGAAGACCGGATCGAATTTGCATCGATCGATGTATCATTTATCTCTTTGACAAAGGTGCTTCCTCCGGTAAAAGAGCTTCTGACAGACGACGGAGAGATCGTGTGTCTGATCAAGCCGCAGTTTGAAGCCGGCAGAGAAAAGGTCGGTAAGAAGGGCGTTGTCAGAGACCAGAAGGTGCATGTAGAAGTGGTTGAGATGATCGTTGACTTCGCAAGACAGATCGGATTTAAAACACTTGACTTAAGCTATTCACCGATCAAGGGACCGGAAGGGAATATCGAGTATCTTTTGTACATAACAAAGGATCAGACGAAGGAAAATAAAGAATTTGATATAAAGGCTATGGTGGAAGAATCACATAGATGCCTGTAAGAGGAGTATAGATCTGATGAATCGTTTTATGATCGTGGTGAATCCCGATAAGGACACCGATTCGACAGTTACAAACAGAATACAGAGTTATCTGGAAGCACATGGAGCAGCATGTATGGTGCGGGACGTATTCCAGCTGGAGTCTTCGGACTGGGAAGCTTTAAAGAAAGAGCAGTTTGATTGTGTACTGGTTCTTGGTGGTGATGGAACACTGTTACGCATGGCAGGTGAGACAGAAGATATCGATATACCGTTATTTGGCATTAATCTGGGGACGGTAGGCTTCCTGACGGAAGGGGAAGTTGCAAATATCGAGGAGATACTTGGCCGGCTGCTGACAGATGATTTTACGATCGAAGAACGTATGATGGTTACAGGTACGGTGACAAAAGCAGATGGCACAACGTATCACAAGAGTGCCTTAAATGATATTGTGATCAGCCGTGCAGGATTTTCCAGACTGATCGGTCTTAATGTATCTGTTGATGGACAGGTGCTTGATACATATGAGGCAGATGGTGTTGTGATATCGACACCGACAGGCTCTACCGGCTATAATCTGTCAGCGGGAGGACCAATTGTCAGCCCGGATGCAGAGTTGTTAGTGATCACGCCGGTATCGCCGCATTCGCTGACTGCAAAGAGTATCGTATTATCCGGCAAAGAGAGGATCACGATAGAGATCACCAAGAAGCGTAAGACGCAGGATACAGAGGCAATCTGTTCCTTTGATGGTGGTAATGATGTGGAATTATCTGTTGGTGACCGGGTAGATATTCGCAAGTCGGAGAAGATCACCAGACTGATCAAGGCAAGTAATGTGAATTTTTATGAGATACTTAGAAATAAATTAGGAGGAAACTGAGATGAAATATCAAAGACAGGCAAAGATACTGGAGCTTGTTGAAAAATATGATATTGAAACACAGGATGATCTTCTGGAGAAACTGAAAGAAGAAGGATTTCAGGCAACACAGGCAACCGTTTCCAGAGATATTCGGGAAATGAATCTGACCAAGGTATCCGTACCGGGAGCCAGACAGAAATATGCCGTAGAGAAGAACAATCGTTATGAGACACTGGATTCCTATAAGAAGGTTCTGAGCACAGGAATTATTTCTGTAGATGCAGCAGAGAACCTGATCGTAATTAAGACAATCTCCGGTGTTGCCATGGCTGTAGCGGCTGCACTGGATCATATGGATATTGATGGGCTGATGGGCTGTATCGCAGGAGATGATACAATCTTCCTTGCTGTGAAGGATAAGAACCTGACGATGTCGATCAAGGCGCAGATTGAAAAGATGTAAATTCTGTTATTTTGTGCATGGAATACACAGGAGGACATATGCTTTTAAATGTACACATAAAAAATATTGCATTGATTGAAGATGCAAATATCAATTTTACAGATGGACTGAATATCTTAACCGGTGAGACCGGTGCAGGTAAGTCTATTATCATGGGAGCTTTAAAGATTGGTATGGGAGGCAAGCTTCCAAAAGATATGCTGAGAGATCCGGAAAAAGAAGGCTTCTGTCAGTTATTATTTTTTATTGATGATGAATCACTGGTGAAGCAGCTGCAGGAGCTTGGGGTTACACCGTCAGAAGATGGAGAGATCATCATAACCAGACGAATAGTAAATGGCAGAACCATGAATACTATTAATGACCAGACGGTAACAGCAGCAAAGTTGAAAGATGTTTCGGCACTTCTTGTGGATATGCATGCACAGCATGAGCAGCAGATCCTGTTGAAGAAGGCAGAGCATTTGAATATTCTGGATAAATTTGCAAAAAGACCGCTTGCTTCATTAAAACAGAAATATGAAGACTGCTATAGAACATTTGAAGATCTTCGAAAAGAACTGGAAGAAGGACAGATGGATGAGGGTGAGCGGAAACGGAAGCTGGAATATATCCGGTTTGAAGCAGAAGAGATCGAAGGTGCCAGGCTGGTTTCGGGTGAAGATGAAGAACTGGAAAAACAGTACCGTAAGATGGTGAATGCCAAGGATATTGTAGAAGCAGTTTCTGAGGTTTATTCGATCACAGGGTATAACCGGAATGCATCTGCCGGAAATGAGATCGGACGTGCGCTTGCAAGCTTAAAAGCGATAAAAGGTCTGGATGAGGAGATAGAGAGTATCTTCAGCGAGCTTACAAATATTGATTCGCTGTTAAATGATTTTAATGTATCGGTCAGTGATTATATGCAGAGTATGGAATTCGATGAGTCTGAATTCCATGAGGTTGAAGACCGGCTGAATACCATTAATAATTTAAAAGGAAAATATGGAAGAACCCTAGATGATGTGCTTGCTTATCTGGAGCAGCTGAAGCAGGATGAAGCAAAGCTTGTGCAGTATGAGGAATATGCGGAAGAATTGCAGCAGAAGGTGCAAACAGCACAAAAAGAACTGGATCAGGCAGCGGAAGCTTTAAGTGCAGAACGAAGGATTCAGGCAAAAGAATTATGTAAGCGGGTATCAGAGGCACTGGAGGACCTGAGTTTTAATCAGATCCGGTTTGATATGCATTTTGATCATCTGGCACATCCGGGAACCTCCGGTATCGACGACTGTTACTTTGTTGTATCGACAAATGTCGGAGAAAAAGAACGTCCGCTTTATGAGGTCGCATCCGGTGGTGAGCTTTCGAGGATCATGCTTGCGATCAAATCCTGCATGGCATCGGAAGATAACATTGATACCCTGATATTTGATGAGATTGATGTCGGTATCAGCGGCAGAGCAGCATCAAGTGTGGCAGCAAAGCTTGCGGTTATATCAAAAGCGCATCAGGTGATCAGTATTACGCATCTGCCACAGATCGCGGCAATGGCGGACAGCCATTACAGAATTGAAAAAGTGGTAAAGGATGGCAAGACGATCACGCAGATATCCAAGTTAGACCGGGAAGAATCTGTGCTTGAGATTGCCAGACTGCTTGGTGGCGCAGAGATCACAAATGCTGCGGTTGAAAATGCCAGAGATATGAAAGAACTGGCAGACAAAGCAAAAATACACTAATTAAAAACAGAACAAAATAACCAATACTAAGAGTAGCAATAAATCAGTTGCTGCTCTTTTTTTATCTTTTTTTGCGCGGACAACAAGCCAAAGTCTGTGTAGTGAATTTTCTGAGAGCAGCCTGTAAATGGAAAGGAGAAGTTAGGATGGAAGAAAGTAAAACTTCGAACCGTTACCGTTCACTACTGATCGGATTTTTGATCTTGGATCTGATCGCATTTACACTGTTGGCAGTCGCTTATTTCTGGAACGGAGATATCGGAGATCAGGAGATCAGGTATGAAGATGCGGAGCTTGTATTCGATGATCTGTCCGGACAGAAAGTGATACCGTCCGGCGAACCGGTCGGGATCTATCTGAAAACAGATGGAGTTATGGTTGTAGACTGTGGTGAGGTGGAAACTGCACAGGGAGAGATTTGCTCTCCCTGTAACGGCCTGATTCAGACAGGAGATTACATCACAGCTGTAAACGGAACAGCCATATCAACAAAAAAGGAACTGATGCAGGCTTTATCCGGGAATATTACCGGAGCTGTGAGACTTACATTTCTGCGGGACGGAAAGCCACAGGTAGCAGAGGTTACACCTGTGAAAACAAATAAGAATTCTTATATGTTAGGTCTGTGGGTGAAGGATGACATATCGGGTATCGGAACAGTGACCTTCCTATGTGGCAATCAGTTTATGGCACTTGGACACAGCGTATCGGATAATGATACCGGGCTTAAGATCAGCAGCACCGGTGGGGGTATCTATACTACACATATAACGAAGATCAACCGATCCTTTGTGTCGATGCCGGGACAGCTTCAGGGAACAATCCTTTACAAGAAGGATCTGATCGGAATTGTAGAAGGTAATTATGATAACGGAATCGGCGGATATCTGGATGAAGAATATGTGGCGAAGCATTACAAAGCTGCAGAATCCATGTATATCGCAGATCCTGATGAAGTTCAGACCGGAGAGGCATATATTTATTCCAGATTGGATGGGGATCTGAAAAAATACAAGATCAACATTCTGGCGGTTCATACCGATACTGCCAATAAAAATATGGAATTTAAGGTAGAGGACGAGGATCTGATCGCACTTACCGGTGGTGTCTGTCAGGGCATGAGTGGAAGCCCGATCGTACAGAATGGCAAGCTGATCGGTGCGGTTACACATGTGCTTGTGGATGATCCGACGGAAGGGTATGCTGTATTTATTGAAAATATGATAAAGTAGTGACTTAATTGATCATTCATGTTAGAATCGAAGCTGTACACTGTGAAAAGAAAAAAGAGAAGGGATATTTTGCTTCAGGGTACATGGAGCAGAAGTTAGAGTACGATGGATATACAAAATAATAACAACAGAAGTTCATTTTCAGGGAAGATAGGGTATGTGTTGTCGGCGGCAGGAGCGTCGGTCGGTCTTGGAAATATATGGCGGTTTCCGTATCTGGCAGCAAAGTACGGAGGAGGAATCTTCCTTCTGATCTATATTCTGCTGGCACTCACATTTGGATATACAATGATCGTTGCTGAGTCTGCGATCGGTCGTATGACAAGAAAGAGTCCGGTCGGAGCGTTTCGGTCATTTGGTAAGAAGAAATGGTTATCCTTTGGCGGCTGGATCAATGCGATCATACCGGTGCTGATCGTACCGTATTATTCGGTGATCGGTGGCTGGGTTATCAAATATCTGGTGGAATATGTCAAAGGAAATGGAAAGAATCTTGCAAAGGATGGATATTTTACAGACTTTATCTCGAATGGCGTTTCGACAGAGCTTTGTTTCATCGTATTCTGTCTATTTACGCTGGGGATCATCTTTGCAGGTGTTCAGAATGGTATTGAGCGTGTATCAAAGATCATGATGCCGGTACTGATCGTGTTGTCGATCCTTATTGCTGTATATTCAGTGACAAGACCGGGGGCATTAAAGGGCGTGAAGTATTTTCTTGTTCCGAATTTTGATAATTTCTCATGGATGACTGTGGTAGCGGCGATGGGGCAGATGTTTTATTCCCTGTCGATCGCAATGGGTATTCTGATCACATTTGGTTCTTATATGAAAAAGGATACGGCGATCGAGGATGCTACAAGGAATGTTGAGGTGTTTGATACGGCGATTGCGATCATGGCAGGACTTATGATCATTCCTGCGGTATTCGCATTTTCAGGTGGTAATCCTGATACCTTACAGGCAGGTCCTTCATTGATGTTTATAACGATCCCTAAGGTATTTCAGAATATGGGACTTGGAACAATAGTCGGTATTCTGTTCTTCCTGTTGGTTTTATTTGCAGCAGTAACCAGCTCAATCGCACTGACTGAGAGTGCAGTATCCACATTTGAGGATGAGATCGGTTGGAACAGAAAGAAAGCAACTGTTTTCGTAGGTGTGATCATGCTGATCCTTGGAAGTCTGTCATCACTTGGATATGGACCGCTCGCCTGTGTAAAGATCATCGGGATGCAGTTCTTAGATCTGTTTGATTTTCTGACGAATTCGGTTATGATGCCGATCGCAGCACTTATGACCTGCTTACTGGTTTCAAGAGTTGTGGGAATCGATAAGATAGAAGAGGAAATCCGTCATGGTGAGGGAGCATTCCGCAGAAAGAAAGTCTTCGTTGTGATGATCAAATACATATGTCCGATCTTCGTCCTGATCATTCTTGCAAGCTCGGTTGCAAATGCACTTGGCTGGATCTCGATGTAGAATAATAAAATAGATATTCCTTATGAGAATGAAGAATGAGAATCAATATTCAGTGGGGTGATCTGATAAGAATAAAATCTCCTTGTGTTAAAAATGGATGTGCTGTTTATGGTATCCGTTTATGGCAGAAGGAGATTTTTATTTTTGTGTTGGATAAAAGTCTTGACTTTTCTTGGTTCTGCTCATATAATTACCGTCGGTAATTAACTATGGTAACTATACAGACCGATATATAAAATTATCTGATTGCAGATGATAATTTTCAAATGGCTTAAGAAAGGAGTATCAGGACATGGATGCAGATAAGATCAAACGGATGCTGGATGCCTGTTATCTGGCGAAACGGATACGGGAGCTGCTGCCGGAACTTCCGGAGGGTGTCACACCGGCATATATCCAGTATATGGATGTCATACATATCATCAAAAGGAGTCAGGAACACGTAAAGGTATCGGACATCAGCGACTACCTGAATCTTCCAAGACCGGGAGTGACAAGAACGGTAAAGGAAATGGAAGCCAAAGGCTACCTCAGCAAATATGCCTCAGCGGAGGATGGCAGAATAACCTATATCCGGATCACAGAGAAAGGTGAACTGCTGTCAGAGAAATATGACCGGAATTATTACAGCCGGTTATCAGAGTATATGGGTGATATCTCTGATGAAGAAGCAGACTGTATGATCCATACGATTGAGAAGTTTTATAAAGTCATGAGCGAAAGGAGGGTCAACATTGAATAGTTCAAGATCAGATTTTACACAGGGAAGTATACTCGGAAAATTAATTCCGTTTATGATGCCGGTGCTTGGTGCACTTGTATTACAGGCGGCATATGGAGCAGTTGACCTTCTGGTGGTTGGACGATTTGGCAGTACCTCCGGTCTGTCTGCGGTATCGACCGGAAGTCAGGTTCTAAATCTGGTTACATTTGTGATCACACAGCTTGCGATGGGAATTACGGTACTAATCGCAAGATATATCGGAGAGAAGAAACCGGAGCAGATCGGAGCGTTGATCGGTGGATCTGCAGTTGTATTTGCGGTGATTTCAGCCGTACTGTTTGTTGTTATGATCGCATTTTCCCGTCCAATCGCAATTCTGATGCAGGCGCCGGAAAAGGCAGTAGGACTGACTTCTGCTTATATCCGCATCTGTGGAGGCGGTATTTTCTTCATTGTTGCTTATAATCTGTTATCGGCGATATTCCGTGGACTTGGTGACAGCAGATCACCATTAATATTTGTAGCGGTTGCCTGTGGTGTAAATATCATCGGGGATCTGGTGCTGGTAGCCGGATGCCATATGGATGCGGCCGGAGCGGCGATCGCAACCGTGGCAGCACAGGCAGTTAGTGTTGTATTTGCAATTATTCTGCTTGTAAAGAAACAGCTTCCATTTACGATCACAAAGGCAGATTTCAGACTGAATGAGCACTGTAAAAAGGCGTTAAAGACCGGACTGCCGCTGGCACTTCAGGAATGTCTGACACAGGGATCTTTCCTTGCATTATGTGCATTTGTCAATCGCCTGGGACTGGAAGCATCATCGGGCTATGGAGTAGCCTGCAAGGTTGTAAATTTCGCCATGCTGGTACCTAGTTCGCTGATGCAGTCGATGGCATCCTTTGTTTCACAGAACGTCGGAGCCGGTAATGAGAAGCGGGCAAAGAAAGCAATGTATTCCGGTATGGGTATAGGACTTGTGATCGGGTGTATTGTATTTGTACTTGTCATGTTCAAGGGTGATCTTCTGACCGGTATCTTTACAACGGAACAGGTGGTTATTCAGAAAGGCTATGATTACCTGAGAGGTTTTGCATTAGAGTCTATTGTTACAGCGATTCTATTCAGCATGATCGGTTATTTTAACGGACATGACAAGACATTGTGGGTTATGATCCAGGGGTTGATCCAGACCCTGCTTGTGCGTCTGCCACTTGCTTATTATATGAGCATCCAGCCGGATGCCAGCCTGATGAAGATCGGACTTGCAGCACCGGTCGCAACGATATTCGGTATCGTGATAAATATTATCTTCTATATTCATATGAATAAGAAAATGCATTTTTAAAATTCCGCTTTTGTTCACCACGGTAGAACAGGACGGAGACTGCAGTTCCGCAGCACCAGCCGACCGGCCAGGAGCACCAGATACCGACAGAACCGAATATCTTTGAAAAGATGATAGATAAGACTACTCGAAGGATCAGATCGGTAAAGGTGGAGATCATGAATTTGTTCATGATACCAGCGCCACGCAGAATTCCGTCTGCCATTAATTTGATGGATACGACGAAATAAAATGGTGCGAGGATACATAAGAAAGTGATACCTGTTTTGATCGCAGTTGCAGTCGGATTGTCAAGAAAGAGCAGTAACAGCCATCTTCCGCAGGTGAAGTACAACAATGCAAATGGAATACATAACAGCCAGACCAGCTTTAAGGAAGCCTTGAAGCCGGAACGGATACGATCGATCTTGCCTGCACCGATATTCTGGGCGGTATAGTTTGAGATACCATTTCCCAGTGTGGTAAGAGAGGTGATAACCAGATTGTTCAGCTTGACAGCCGCAGAATATCCGGCGATAACGCTGGTTCCGAAGTCGTTGATAACGCTCTGGATGATAATATTTCCGATGGATATAAAGCTCTGCTGCAGGGTGCTTGGGATAGCAACGACCAGGATTTGTTTTAAGATGCTGCCATCAAAGAACCGGAAACGACCGTCTGTTCTGATGCCGGTTAAACGGCGAATCACAACAGCGACAGCCAGAATGGCACTGACACCCTGACAGAGGAAGGTTGCCCAGGCAACACCTGCAATTCCCATCTGAAAGGATTTTACAAATAAGATATCGACAAATATATTGGAAACGGATGATATTGCAAGGAAGATGAATGGAGTTCTGGAATCACCGAGAGCGGAGAAGATTCCGGTTGCAATGTTGTAAAAGAACATAAATGGAAGACCATAGATATAGATGTTCAGATACAGCAGGGAAGCATCCATGATGTCGTCCGGAGTGTGGATCAGAGCAAGCAGTTCCCGGCTGGTGAACAGACCTGCGATCACCATAACAGCCAGTAAAACAGCCGTAAAGATAAAAGTAGTCGATACAGCCGTCTTCATATTCCGATATTCTTTTGCTCCAAATAATCTGGATACGATAACCGAGCATCCCATATTGCAGCCAAATGCAAATGCGATAAAGATCAATGTGATCTCGTAACTGTTGCCAACAGCGGCAAGAGCACTTTCATTGATAAATTTTCCGGCAACCAGACTGTCGGCAATGTTATAGAGCTGCTGGAAGATCACACTTCCAAAGAGTGGCAGACAGAAACGCCACAGCACAGATTCCGGTTTTCCTACGGTCAGATCCTTGTTCATTTTTATTCGTCCTCATTTCTTTTTTTATGACATGATGAATTATAGAACGATAAAATAAAATGTCAAGAATGATTAAAGGTTCCCGTGGAGTAATTGGGATAAATCATCAGGTGTATCAATATCCCTTAGTTCGTTTATATCTGAAACAGAAAAGGTACGAATACGATCAGGATGATTATTTATTACCAGACTGCCGCCTTTTCTTAAAGGAAGATTCTGAAGTTCCTCAAAAAATTCAGACGGAAAGATAACAGGAGAACCGACTATATCTTCATAACAGGTTCGCCAGATTGAGTTTCTGTCATTTTCCGCACAAAGAAGCAGCGAGATCATGGATTCTTTTTGAAGCAAAGGCTGGTCAGCAGGGAGAAAGACGCAGCGATCGATATGCTCACCAATGGTTTCCAGACCGAGGCGAATCATGTCGTTTCGATGCGGAAAGGTATGAAGCAGTACCGGAATATTTTGTTTTATACATAAGCTCTGAATTTCCTTGTGAATGGTTACCACGACACATGTTGTAAACAGATTCTTAATAATGTTAAGAGAGGAATCGATCAATGGTTGTCCATTGAAATCAGCAAGCAGCTTATTTCCACCAAAACGGGTACCCTGACCGGATGCCATGATGATACAGCCTGCATTTCCATATGGTTGATCGAGATCCACAAGGAAAACATCCTTATGGTTACGCAGTTCCTCAAGGAACGGAAGCTTTTGTTTTCGCACGACCATGAGAAGCTGTTTGTGCTTCATTAAGGTTCGTATGGCTTGCCGGTATTTGCAGGAATCACTTTCCAGAAAGCCGATTTCATCAATTGTAATCCATTCGGAAGTTGTATGCAGACAGGAATATAAGAATGCGGTTCCTTTTTCATCAAAGCTTTCGGGAATAGCAAGCATCTGATTTCTCTTATGGGTTGGATCCGGATGAAAACGTCCAATCTGGATTGTTTCAGTTGAACGGTTGTTTTTCAGGTAGACTCCTTTTTCCGGTACTACCCAGGAGGTAACACCGGGCATCGGAGAGGAAAAGAGAGATGACAGAAGTGTTGTTTTTCCACTTCCGGATGCTCCTGTCAGAACCAGATGTTTTTTCCCGCTAGTCTGAAAAGATCTCCATATAGAGTTTGCTGTTGGCCTCGTTACAGGCATTCCGGTAGGTTTCATATTTTTTCAGCCATTCCTTTCCCTCTGGAGTCAGAGTACTTCCACCACCGGATCTGCCACCGGTGCTGCGTTTTGTCAGAGAAAATCCCAGTTCTTTCTCGGCTTTATTGATCATACGGAGTGCCTTTGTATAGGCAAGTCCCATAGAGATTGATGCCGAACGGAGAGAGCCGGTTTCTTCGATCATATGAAGCAGTTGGCATGGTCCGGCTCCAAAAAATTTTTCGTTATTATCATTTACAAAATAAATTTTTGTTATTGCTTTCAAGATGTTTCAGCCTCCTTCATCATAACAAGCCTGCTGTTTCCAAGACGATCGTTAAGCTTTGACAGACTGATTGTACTATATATTTTGGAAAGAAGCTGTTCCATCTCGGAAATTGATGTTTCAGATGGAATGATCGTACCGATCAATCTGCCGTCTGACAGGATCAGAAGTGAATCACAATAATTTAGCGCCAGAGCTGAATCATGTAGTGTGATCAGGGCAGAAGCATGATTTTGTTGGATATAATCCTGTAAAAGCTCCATTGCCTGATAACGCAGCCGAAAATCCAAGGCACTTTCCGGTTCATCCAAAAGAAGAAGTTTTCGTTTGCCTGCAAATGTACGTGCTAATATACATAACTGTTTCTGACCGGCACTCAGACTTTGAAAATTATCATACATCCGGTTGCCAAGGCCAACATCGATAAGTGTCTGTATAGCCGTTTCTTTCATTTGCCGGGTTGGAGTCTGCAACAGTTTCAGTTCAGGGTTGAACCCCATCATAACTACATCAAAAAGCGTGAGATCTAAAGAGATACTGTTATTTTGTGGTATATATCCACAAAGCCTTGCCAATTCCTTTGGGGAAACTGATTCTACAGTAATTGTATCAAGCTGACAGTTGCCCGTATGGGGATGCAGATTTGCCAGGGACTTGATCAAGGTGGTTTTTCCGCAACCGTTTGCCCCCAGTATACCAATAATTTGACCGGAGTCGACGGAAAAACTGATATTTTTGATAATGTCTGTTCCATTATATCCGGCAGACAGATTGTTTACAGTCAGTAATTTCATATCCGATCACTTCTCCTTATACATAGATAGATTAAGAATGGGACTCCTAAAAGACTTGTAAAGATACTTACAGGCAGTTCTGTGGATGCTAGACTACGAGCAAATATATCTCCCATGGTTAGCAGACATCCACCGATCAGTCCGCTTAGCAGCATGGTAGATAGCCGGTTGTTTTTTAGTAATAAACGTGCTCCGTGTGGTGCCAGAAGAGATACGAAGCTGATCAGTCCGGTCATACTGATCACACCGGAAACAGCCAGTGTCGCAATCAACAAAACAATCAGACGAATCTGCTGTACATTTACACCGAGCATTTTTCCCTCATTATCATCTAAAGAGAGAAGAATGATCTGTCGATATAATAAGAATAGAATGACTGAACAGAAAAGACACAGGATAATATTTCCTTTTATGGAGTAGATGCTGATTCCATTTAGGCTTCCCATGATCCAATATTCAATCGATGCCAGTTGTTTTTCCGGATCTGCGATTAATTTCAGACAAACCAGCGCCGTCTGTGCGAGACTGTGAACAGCGATTCCGGCAAGTACAATGCTGCGACCATCCCGGTCTGCGGTTATGGAAGATAATACCAGTGCAAGGATAACAGAACAAACAGCCCCTGCAAAAGCAGAGACTGTGATCGCCATAGAACCGGATAAGAACAGAATTCCAAATGCTGCACCGGCACTGGCTCCCGAAGATACGCCAATGATATCAGGGGAGGCCAGAGGATTCCGAAAAACGGTCTGATAGACAAAACCTGCCATGCCAAGGACAAATCCTCCGATAGCACCGATAACAGCGCGGCTGGCACGGAGCGTAAGAAATACACGCCATTGCATGGGGTCTCCGGCTATCAGACCGGTCAGGGTGATCCTGTATTTTCCGATAAACAGGGAAGCTGCTGTCAGAAGAATCAGACCTACGCTTCCGGCAATAAGATATAAATTTGCTTTATTTTTTGATTCCATAGAATGTTTCATAGAAAGAATTCATCTCTTTCGTATAAGTATCAGTTGAAACCTGATCAGGATGCAGGATTCCGGCAAGCCAGATGGAAGCCAGGATACTAGCAGGTACAGGACTGTCCAGTGCTTCGATATCCCCTGGAATAGCATAAACGTGGTTATTTTTTACTGCTGTGCAGTCTTTCAGGTTCGGATCGCTTAATACATCGTCTACTGTATATTCTGCATCGGAAGCAAGGATAATATAATCAGGATCCCAGGAGAGAAGCTGTTCATAGCTAATCTCGGCCCAATAGGTATCAGAGATATCAGATGCTACATTTTTACCGCCTGCAAGTTCGATAATACCTGATTGGTACATAGCTGGACCGGCAGTTGACAGGAGAGAAGAATTACCTGCAAGGTAAATATTCGGAGTGTCGTTTGCGGTTGCAAGAGAAGTAGTAAGCATTTCTTTTTCCTGATTAATGAAGTCAAGCAGTTGGTCTGCTTTATCCTGGGTATTTGTAGCTGTGGCAATAAGACTGATCATATCGGATAACTGATCCGGACTTTCTGGATTTACCAGTAACACAGGAATACCAAGCTCTGTCAGACTCTTTGCGGCATCCTTTAGCTTTAACGGCAAAATTACAAGATCCGGTGAAAGAGAAGCACAGGTTTCCAGATCGAATTCCTTTGCTGTTCCGACATTTGGAAGTTCCAGAAGCTCCGGAGCAGCCAGTTTGTAGATCGGTCTTTTGTCTGCCTTTGCCTCAATACCTACCACCTTGTCCGATAATCCAAGTGCGATCAGAAGGCTGGAAGGAATGTAGTATCCGCTTACAATCTTAGCTGGCTCTTTTTCAATGGTAACGGTGCGGTCTGCCTGATCCGTAACTGTGACCGGATAAGAGGTTTCTTTTTCGGCAGCTTCTGTAGACACATCATCTGAAGAAGCTTCTGATGATATTTCTGAGGTCGCTTCTGATGAAGCGGTTGTTCCTGTGCCTGCAGGCTTTGATGAAGTATTACAGCCTGCCAGAGATAAAAGCAGGGAACAGATTAATAATAAGGATAAGTATTTTTTTAGTGTGTTTTTCATAATAACTCCTTTTCGTTATACTTTAAATAATACAACGGTATTGTAGCAAAGCATCTTTTCAAAAACAAGTATTTTTACTATAATATATTTTGATATAGTGCGGCTAAAGCAACATTTAAAGGAGCTTTTTATGGTAACAATTCAGAATTATATACGTGTTAAAAGTCTGGAAGAGGCTTATCAGTTAAATCAAAAAAAAGGTAGCTGTATAATCGGTGGAATGTTATGGACAAAGATGCAGAACCGGACGATATTGACAGCAATTGATCTGTGTGATCTGAAACTGGATCAGATCGAGGAGACGGAGAATGAGATCATTATCGGTTCGATGGTATCTTTACGACAGCTAGAATTGCATAGAGGCTTAAATAATTATACACAAAATTCTGTCAGAGACGCTGTAAAAGATATTGTCGGTGTACAGTTTCGTAACTTGGCAACGGTAGGTGGAAGCATCTGGGGACGTTTTGGTTTCTCTGATGTACTGACGGTATTTCTTGCCATGGATACATATGTGGAATTATATCAGGGCGGGAGAATACCACTTAGAGAATTTGCGGGGCAGAAGCCGGATCAGGATATTCTGGTTCGTCTTGTTATAAAGAAGACATCCGGGTGCTTCTCTTATGCATCTGTAAGAAATCAAAGTACTGATTTTCCGGTGATCGCATGTGCGGCTTCTGTTGTAGGTGGGGAATATCGTTTATCAGTGGGAGCAAGACCGGGACGAGCGATGCTTCTTCTGGATGAAGAAGGACTTCTGTCAGAGGGACTGACAGAAGACTCTATAGAGGACTTTGCTATGTGGGCAGAGAAACATATTCCGACAGGAAGCAATCATCGAGCCGGAGCAAAGTATCGTTCCAGACTGATTCGTGTATTAAGTCAGAGATTATTAAATAAATTGAGAGAGGAGCAGAAATGGAGATAACAGTAATTGTAAATGGAAAAAAACTGGTGGATTCTATTGAACCGGATCTGCTTCTGATCGATTTTCTGAGAAAGCATGGCTGCTACAGTGTAAAGCGAGGCTGTGAAACTGCAAATTGCGGATTGTGTACAGTCTTTTTGGACGGCATTCCTGTGCTTTCCTGTTCAGTGCCGGCAGCAAGGGCAGCTGGTCATGAGGTACAGACATTAGAGGGACTTCAGGAGGAAGCTTCTGAATTTGTCGGATTTATTGCAGATCAGGGAGCTGATCAGTGCGGATTTTGCAATCCCGGATTTGTCATGAACACGATTGCATTATTGCGAGAGAATCCGGATCCTACAGATGATGAGATCCGTGCTTATCTGGCAGGAAATCTTTGCAGATGTTCCGGATATGAAGGCCAGTTACGGGGAATTCGAAATTATCTGGAATATAAGAGATCAGAGGAGGGCATTCATGGAAGAAAAGAAGTATAATTCAGTCAATCATTCGGTTCGTAAAAAAGATGCAATGCAGCTCCTTTTGGGAAAACCGGTTTATGTTGATGATATTACATCATCAGATGCTTTGACGGTAAAGCTTTTAAGAAGCCCATATGCCAATGCTATTGTAGAAGATATCAACGTAGCAATAGCAAAAAAAGTTCCGGGAGTTGTAGATGTTTATACATGGAAGGATGTTCCAAAGCAGAGGTTTGCGATTGCAGGACAGACATATCCGGAACCATCTCCCTATGATCGGCTGATCATAGACCGGCATGTACGTTTTGTAGGGGATGTTGTTGCTATTATTGCGGCTACGGATGAGAAAGCTGCTTTAAAAGCAATGAAGCTGATAAAAGTGAAATATGATATCCTCGAACCGGTTCTTGATTTTCATCAGGCAAAGGATGGTGCTGTCCTTGTACACCCGGAGGAGGACTGGTTTCCACCTATGGAAGTTGGAGGAGATCCCGGACGGAATCTGGTTGCAAGTGAAAAAAACGGAGATGGTGATGTGGATGCCATAATAGCGGATTGTGATGAGGTGTTCGAACACACATATCATATGCGGGCGTTTAACCAGGCAATGATGGAAACCTTCCGCACCTATACCTGTTTTGACCGATATGGAAGGCTTCATGTGATCTCGTCTACACAGATCGTATTTCATGTGCGTCGTATTCTTTCCAGAGCACTGGGCATTCCAAAGAGCAGGATACGTGTTGAGAAACCAAGAATCGGTGGTGGTTTTGGAGCAAAACAGACAGCAGTCAGTGAAGTATATCCGGCGTTTGTCACACTGAAGACCGGACAACCCGCCAAACTTATATTCACAAGAGAAGAGAGTCAGATTGCCGGTTCTCCGCGCCATGAGATGGAAGTCCGTGTACGCCTGGGAGCAGACCGGGACGGACATATCCGCGGACTGGATCTGTATACACTTTCAAATACGGGAGCATATGGAGAACACGGACCTACAACAGTTGGTCTGAGCGGACATAAATCGATTCCCCTTTATACAGGTGGACTTGAAGCATACCGGTTTAATTATGATGTAGTATATACCAATACGATGGCAGCCGGTGCTTACCGTGGATATGGTGCGACACAGGGTATATTTGCACTGGAAAGTGCTGTAAATGAGCTTGCAGAAAGACTTGGAATGGATCCGACTGTAATCCGTGAAAACAACATGATCCGTGAAGGAATGAAGATGCCGGCATATTATGGAGAGACAGCAAATGCCTGCGCACTTGATAAATGTATGGCAAAATGCAAAGAATTATTTCATTGGGACGAGAAATATCCAGTTCGTGAGATAGGAGATGGGAAGGTAAGAACAGCCGGAGTAGCTATGGCGATGCAAGGCTCCTGTATCTCCAATCTGGATGTCGGATCGGCAACGGTAAAGCTGGCCGATGACGGAACATTTAATCTGATCATCGGTGCGGCAGATATGGGAACCGGATGTGACACGATTCTGGCTCAGATGGTGGCAGAATGTATGGATTGTTCCGTGGATGATGTAGCTGTATTTGGGGCTGATACAGATGCATCACCATATGATTCCGGTTCGTACGCATCATCTACAACATATGTTACGGGTAAGGCCGTAGAACTTGCCTGTGAGAAACTGAAAAAAAAGCTTTGTGCGATAGCAGCCGGTATGCTTTCCTGCAGTCCGGAGGAAATGATCTTTGAAAATGGAAGGGCATGTCGGGTCAATACAGATCAAAGTGTGTCACTTGCCGAGATTAGTGTAAAAGACCAGATTGCAAATGATATCGCAGCAGTAGCAACGGTTTCCCATTCTTCACCTGTATCGCCTCCACCTTATATGGTCGGTATGGTTGAGATTGAGTTAGACCGATATACAGGAGAGGTAAAGATCCTGGATTATGTAGCTGTTGTTGACTGTGGAATTCCTATCAATCCGGCATTAGCACGTATTCAGGCAGAAGGCGGCATCGTACAGGGAATCGGGCATACACTGTTTGAGAATGTCACCTACAATGAAAGAGGATGTCCGATTGAATCCAGTTTCATGCAGTATAAGATTCCAACCCGCCTTGATATGGGACATCTTCAGGTAGAATTTGAACACAGTTATGAACCGACAGGCCCATTTGGAGCCAAGTCTATAGGAGAGATAGTGATCAATACACCGGCACCTGCAATTGCACATGCAATCTATCGTGCAACAGGCGTATGGCACAGAGAACTTCCGATCACTCCGGAAAAGATACTGATGTCCATGTTGGATGAAAAAGAATAAAGATGAGGAGAATTCACAAATGAAAAAAATATTTAAGCTGTCTGAGACAGCATTTCAGATGGATGGAAAGATGCCGCTTTCGCAGGCGATTCCGTTAGGATTACAGCATGTTTTGGCAATGTTTGTAGGAAACCTGACCCCACTTCTGATCATCACAGGAGCATGTGGCCTGGCAGGCGGTGAGTTCGCAGATCTACAGCTTTCTTTGCTTCAGAATGCGATGCTGATCGCAGGAATTGTGACCTTGGTACAGTTGTTCGGAATTGGTCCGGTCGGAGGCCGGGTACCGATCATAATGGGAACATCTTCCGGATTTATAGGTGTCTTTAACAGTGTAGCAGCAACCATGGGTGGTGGTATACTGGCATATGGTGCGATCATGGGAGCATCTATTATAGGTGGTCTTTTTGAAACAGTGCTTGGCTTTTTCTTAAAGCCCCTTCGTAAGTTCTTTCCATCGGTTGTAACCGGTACCGTGGTAATGTCGATCGGATTAAGCCTGATTTCGGTAGGTATCAATTCTTTTGGTGGAGGAAATAAAGCAGAAGATTTTGGCTCCATTGAGAATCTGTTACTTGCGTTGTTTGTGCTTATTGTAATCTTGTTTTTCAAACATGCGACAAAAGGCTTTTTGAGTTCGTCATCTATTTTATTTGGCATTATTTTCGGATACATTGCAGCAATGATCATGGGCTTTGTTTTGCCGAAAACCGGAGTGACGGCAGATGGTGTAGAATATACAAAAGCATGGGTGTTGAACTGGGATAAAGTTGCGGAAGCCTCCTGGTTTGCGGTTCCGAAGCTTTTGCCTGTAAAACCTGTTTTCGATCTGCGGGCGATTCTTCCGGTTCTTATTATGTTCATTGTAACTGCAGTTGAGACGGTTGGAGATATTTCAGGTGTTATGGAAGGCGGATTGGACAGAGAAGCAACAGATAAAGAACTTGCAGGCGGTGTTATGTGTGACGGACTGGGTTCTTCATTTGCAGCGATATTTGGTGTCCTGCCAAACACATCATTCAGTCAGAATGTTGGATTGGTAGCCATGACAAAGGTTGTAAACCGGTTTGCTCTTGCAACCGGAGCCATTTTCCTTGTCCTTTGCGGCTTATGTCCAAAGCTTGCTGCATTGGTATCAATCATGCCACAGTCTGTACTTGGTGGCGCAGCAGTCATGATGTTTTCCTCAATTGTAATCAGTGGTATTCAGTTGATCACGAAGAATCCGTTGAATGCCAGAAATCTTTCCATTGTATCAGTAGCACTGGGCGTTGGATATGGAATGGGAGCTAATCCCGGAATTCTGGTACATACACCGGAGGTGGTACAGTTGGTGTTTGGCGGATCGGGCATTGTACCGGCAGCAATGGTAGCAATCCTTTTAAATATCATTTTGCCGAAAGAGGAAAAATAAATACTATTTATACAGCATATGAAACAAATGCAGATATTCCTGTTCGACATCCTCAAACGGACGAGCCTCATAAGAAAGGTTGATGTGAAGCTCAGGTTCCGGTCTGTCCGATGGCTCATTTAACAGAGTGAGAAGATCGAAATAGAGCATGTCGTCGTCGATGCATTTGATCCTGGATTCTTCCTCCTCTGTCAGAGGAGAACCCAGATATTTTGTATAGATCACATCTAACAGATTCTGTTCCAGATCTTTATATGCAGGAAGATGCTTCTTAAAAGGTCTTGGAACATCTGACAGGTAGGCTTCACTTGCATCGTGAAGCAGACAGGCAAGCACCAGTCGGTCGGAATACTCACGGGCAGCTGCTTCCTTTGCACAGTTGATACAATGACTGCCAACGGAAAAAAAGGTCTTTACATGACCGTTTCCACGACAAATTAGTGATAATGCGTGTGCGATGTCCTCGATATGAAGATGTTCTGCCTCCGGCAGAGTCGGATCAAAATGATCCCCGGTATAAGTTGTAATATAATCAGCCATATAAAAATCATCCTGTTGAAAATAGTTATTTCTCACTGATTATATAACAAAAGCAGATAAAATCAACTTTATTTTCTTAATCCAATTACGGCTCTGTTATAGTTCACATATTATTGCGCAATTCATAATAGTGAACCTATAACAGAGCCGTAATTTTGGAAATGTAAGTTATTTCAAAATATACATAAGAAAAAGGAAACCGCTATACTATGTATATCGGTTTCCTTTTTCGTAGGGATTCCTACGCTTTCTTGCCGGCTGCTTCAAACTCCCGGATGATTTCTTCATCAGGAGCCTTTGTAAGCAGGCTGACCACAATGATGAAGATCAGGGATACGATAAATGCAGGAAGCAGTTCGTAGATATCAAGAATTCCTCCAAGTGGACGAACCAGATACTTCCAGATGAATACGGTAGCACCACCGGATACGATACCGGCGATCGCACCTGCAAGATTACAACGCTTCCAGAATAAAGAACAGAGCACAACAGCACCAAATGCACCGCCGAAGCCTGCCCATGCGAAGGAAACAATCTTGAATACACTGGAGTCAGGATTTCTTGCAAGGAAGATACTTACGATCGCAATACCAACGATTGTTAAACGTGCGATCAGAAGATTTGTCTTCTCGGAAATCTTGATCTTTAAGAAATCATATACGATATTCTGTGAAACTCCGGATGCAGCAGCAAGCATCTGACTGTCTGCGGTAGACATCGTAGCGGCAAGGATACCGGCAAGGATGATACCTGCGATAAGAGCAGTTAATGCATTATGCTGACTGATGATGCCCGCGATACGAACGATAATTGTCTCACTGTTTGAACCGGTCAGAGTGTCGAGTGCGCCTGCTTTGGTCATACCAAGACCGACAATACCGATCAGAAGACCTGCGGTCATAGCGATCACGACCCATACAGAGGCAATACGGCGGGAAAGTACCAGTTTTTTCTCATCCTCGATTGCCATGAAACGGACAAGAATATGAGGCATACCAAAGTAACCAAGTCCCCATGCAGCAGTTGAGATAATCGTCAGGAAGTTATATTTGACTTCAGAACCGGATGCAATATCAAAGGTAGATGTCAGAGACAGATAACCCGGAAGGGCGGCTGCATTGTCCATAACGGCTGACCAGCCACCTGCTCTTGAGATTCCATAGATCAGGACGATTGCAAGGGCACCGGTCATAACGATACTCTGAACAAGGTCTGTGACACATACGGCATTAAACCCACCGGTGATAGTGTAACCAACAATCAACAGGGCGGACAGCATCATGGCAACCTGATAATTGATACCGAATAAGCTGTTGAACAGCTTACCACAGGCAGCAAAACCGGATGCTGTGTAAGGAATGAAGAAGATAATGATAACAAGAGCGGAAAGAGCCGTGATAACATTATTCTTATCATGGAATCGTTTTGCAAAGAAATCAGGCACAGTGATCGCGCCGATATTATTTGAATAACGTCTGAGTTTTCTGGACACGAAGAACCAGTTCAACCATGTACCAACGGCAAGACCGATGGCAGTCCATGCGGCATCACAGATACCGGACAGATATGCAACGCCCGGAAGTCCCATCAGGAGCCAGCTTGACATATCACTTGCTTCAGCACTCATGGCTGTTACGAGAGGTCCCATCTTACGGCCGCCAAGATAGAAATCTTCTGTACTATTGTTACGCTTGCTGTAAACGAAGCCGATCACAAGCATGATCGCCAGGTAGACAACGATTGCAAGCATGATGAAAAAGTTAGTTGTCATTAACATTTAGATATCCTCCAATTTTTTATTGCGTATGCATAACATGGACAAAATCGTTAAATTTCGTAATAGAATACATAACTAAAAAATCATAGCGTAATATGAGAAAAAAGTCAAACAAATACGATCTGCTTTAGAAAAACAGGTAAAATGATGTTCTGGTTAAAGAATGGTAAAGGATTTGCAAAAAATACTTGAAAAAATAAATCAAGTTTGCTAGTATGTTTTCAGACAAAGACGTCAGTTGAACGAGATACGTTCGATTGGCGTCTTTTCTGTTTTACAAAAAAAGTACCATGGAATTTTGTAAAAAGTGAAGCGAAACCTGTCGGAGGATGCGCACCTGCCGGAGATTTCAAAAAGAATTTCAGAAAAAAATGGAGGAAATAGTTATGAATACTGGTGATACTGGTTTTATGCTGATCTGTACAGCGTTGGTATTTTTTATGACACCGGGACTTGCTTTCTTTTATGGTGGAATGGTGCGAAGGAAAAATGTCGTAAATACGATGATGGCATGTACTTTTATTATGGGACTTTCGGTTGTAATGTGGATATTATTTGGTTACTCCCTTTCTTTTGGGGGAAATCACGGAGGAATCATTGGTGATCTCAGATGGTTTGCGTTAAATAGCATATCCATGAATGAGGCCGGACCATATGCAGACAATATTCCGCATTTTGTATATATTGCATTCCAGATGATGTTTGCAATGATCACGCCGGCACTGATCACAGGATCATTAGTCGGACGTGTAAAGTTTAAGGCGTTATTCTTCTTTATCATGTTCTGGTCGATTCTGGTTTACTACCCGATGGCACATATGGTATGGGGACAGGGCGGTTTCCTTGCAGAGATCGGTTCCGTTGATTTTGCAGGCGGAAATGTCGTACATATCAGCTCCGGTGTAAGTGCATTGATATTTGCGATTATCCTTGGCAGACGAAAAGGTTATGAGAATACTGCTTATCGTATTCATAACATTCCATTCGTTGCTCTTGGCGCATTTATCCTCTGGTTCGGATGGTTCGGCTTCAATGCAGGAAGTGCCCTTGGAGCAAATGGTCTTGCAGCTCATGCATTCTTAACCTCAGCGATCGCAAGTGCGAGTGCCATGATGTCATGGATGTTGATCGATGTGATAAAAGATGGAAAGCCAACCTTGGTTGGTGCTTCGACAGGTCTTGTTGTCGGGCTGGTTGCGATCACACCGGGAGCAGGCTTTGTTCCGATCTGGTCTGCATTTATAATCGGTGCACTTGTAAGTCCAATCTGTTGTGGTATGATTACTTTATTGAAGAAGAAATTGAAAATAGATGATGCACTCGATGCTTTTGGATGTCATGGTATCGGTGGTATCTGGGGTGGTATCGCGACCGGATTATTTGGTAAGAGTTCGATCAACAGCGTTGCCAGATGGGATGGACTGTTCTTCGGAGACTATCACCTCTTTGTTGCACAGTTGATCGGTATCGTTGTGACGATAGCAGTTGCAGTGGTCGGAACGTTTATCTGTCTTGGACTTGTAAGACTGATCACACCACTTCGTGTATCAGATAAGGAAGAAAAGATCGGTCTGGATATCGCAGAACAGGGAGAAAGTGCATATCCGACATTTAACGGACTGGATTCATAGAAGTTGCGGAAAGGAGTATGATAATATGATGATCAAGATAGAAGCGATCGTGCGAGAAGAAGTATTTGAAGATGTAAAAGAAGCACTGAATGCAATCGATGTAAATGGTATTACGGTATCTCAGGTAATGGGATGCGGTGCACAGCGAGGATATAAGAAGCTGGTACGTGGTACAGAGGTTGATGTCGTTATGCAGCCGAAGATCAAATTTGAGATCGTAGTTTCTTCGGAAGAATGGGAGAAGAAGACGATCGATGCGATCCAGAAGGCAGCATATACCGGAGAAGTCGGAGACGGCAAGATCTTCAGTTATGAGATCCGCACCGCCATGAAGATCCGTACGAAGGAAAGCGGCTATGATGCGCTGAATTAGATAAACAGGAGGAGCCTGTAAGACGGGTTCCTCTTATTTTTCTGTCTTAAATTCCATTTACAAGCCATGAAAAACAGTTTATAGTTATAGGCAGTTAAAATTGTTCAGGACGGTGTATAAAATATGAAATTTAAGAGTACAAATGAGATAGAAACCATTCAGTTACGGGATGCACAGATCAAAGAAATGAAGCTTGTCGGAGTCGGAGAAGTGGAAGCTGAGGCTTCCGGTGAAGGGGAAACAGACGGAACAGCAGAGACGGTCAGTGAAGTGAAAGCAGACGTAGCAGAGGCTGCCGGACAAGCAAAAAAAGATGAAGCAGCTTCTTCTGAGGGACTTCGGGCAAGATGGCTGGAACTCTATGTAGAAGGAGCAGTTGTAAAGGATAACAATTCTCAGAACGAATACTATACAGACAAATATGCCGATCAGATGGAGATCCGGTTTAAGAATCCGGTCATCGAAGCGGTATTGTTGGAGGGGCATAAGTATTATGATGCAAATGATAATCTGGTAGAAGAAGTTCCGGATCAGAAGCTTGCAGAAGATGAGTACGAGAAGATATTTGGAAAGTTCAAAGAGAACTATATCTTCTATGGCGGCAAGCCGGAAGCAGATAAAAAGTGCTATCAGATGATCGTTGATGTTGACGAAGATTCTTATATAGTAAGCTTTTATTATGATAAGGTAATTGCCGGATGGAATCATTTCCTGAATAAGGCAAATATGGGTTAGGTGATCGAATATGGCAAAACGAATCAAAGAATATCTGGCATATGTAGATAAGCTGCTTGCAAGGGATGACGTTGATTTTGATGAGGAGATGCGGAGACATCTGGTGCAGATTGAATTTTTCATGCATGAGCGTTTGATCCATCTTCTTGTGACGATCTTATTTGCGATCCTTACGGTAGGCTGTTGTGTGACCTTTGTGGTAACGGAAAAAATACAGATCTTACTGTTAGCGGCAGCACTGTTTGTCTTACTAATCCCATATATCAGGCATTATTATTTGCTTGAAAACAGTGTGCAGAAAATGTACGATCAGTATGACAAAATGATGGAAAAAGCAGGAAAAGATGCATTTTATACAGGAAAGGAAAGTTAAATGTTTAATCTGGTAATGGGAATCATCATGATCGGAATCGGAACAATCTGTCTGATAAAAGGCTGTGTAGGAACCTTAAGTCCTGTGATGATCTTCTTTGGATGCTGTATGATCGTGTTTGGTATCGTGGAGATCATCCGGTCAAAAGCTATCCGCAAACGCGAACAACAGAGAAAAGACCATGAGATGGATGTCTACCTCAAAATGGCAGAGGAGATGGGCGTAGTCGTAAATCCCATCACCCATGAGATTGTCAAAAAAGAGGACGATAAATTTTAAAACGGACGAACTGGTCGATGGTTATACTTGCTGCATAATAGTATAACCATCGACCGGTTCTGTTTGTCTGAATATGGTTATCGTTCTTTTTTGATAGTTTAATAAGTAGCACATCTATGAATAAAAGATAATAATATTTAAATAGAGCAAATCTTCCATGGTATTCTAAAAAGTAAATATAAATAAAAGGCAACAGATATTTTTGTGAAGCAAACCTGTTCTAACGTCGGTCCTTAACGAGTCACCGAACGGTGAGGAGTTTAGTACCGCTACGTTAGAATAGAGCGAGAGCGCTTTGCGTAACAAAGAGTATCTGTTGCCTTTTATTTAAAATACCAAAGAGTAGTGGTTTACTTCAAGGTTGAGAAGTCAAATTCGGACACGCCGGAGCCGGAACCTGCCTTGTAGACCTTGCCGGAGGTAGAATCTACATAGAAGTCACCAACCTTAGAGTTGTCAGATTTTCTGGTGTCATGAAGCTCAAAGTGGTATCCCATGCTGCCGGAGTTATAATCAGTAAGGTCCTTGTCGTTATTACGGACTTCATAGTTCTTAGAGTCACCGGGAATCTGATCCATAAAATACTTATAAGCATGGTCATAAGTATCATAGCTTCCGGTCAGAGCATCGGATACATCCTTTGCTGCATCATCTACAACATCTCCGGCATCATCGATCATGTTACCGAGATCCTTACCTACAGAACCTGTACCGTTTGAATTATTCCCATTTTCTGTGGAACTGCTGTCCTCTGTACTGCTCCCGGTTGTTGTACCGGTTGTTTCAGGATTATTTTTCTCGCCGCATGCAGTCAGGGTAAATGCCATGATAACCAGACATGCACATAAAAGAAATGATTTTTTCATTTTTTTATTCTCCTTTTCCATTTGATAAAAATAGTATCTGACATTTCCTGTTTTTTATTCGAATAAAAATATCAGATCAGGAGTATAGATGTATAAAAAACGAAAGATCTTATAAAAATGAGGAAAAAAATAAAAACAGTTTTATCCCACATAAAAGACAATGAAGCGTTAAAAGAGTGTGACCGATTTTTTGCAGCTTACTGGCAAAATATAATTTTGGTTGCTGCGCTGATCGTATTTTTATTGTTTACAGGAAAATTCATTATTGATCAGAAAGATAAATTTCCGGATTCAGACAGCGTGGCTGCCATGTCATCAAAAGCGGTGACACGAAAACGGGCATATCTGACCTTTGACGACGGCCCATCCGATCAGACCGGAGAGATCCTTGATATTTTAAAAGAGCGTAATGTTAAAGCTACGTTCTTTGTAATAGGAAGAAACGAACGATACTATCCCATGTACAAACGGATCGTGGAGGAAGGGCATACACTGGCAATCCATTCCTATTCCCATGAATATAGTACGATCTATGCAAGCTATGACAATTTCGTGAATGATGTTGAGGAATTAAGAAAATTATTGTATGATGTTACAGGAGTGGACTGCCGGTATTACAGGTTTCCGGGTGGAAGTTCAAACCGTGTTACACAGGTACCGGTGAATGACCTGATCGACTATCTGGACTCGGCAGGATTGACATATTTTGACTGGAATGCATTGAATAATGATGCGGTGATTGCCGGACAGACACCGGATCAGCTTGTAAAGAATATATTGAAGGATGCATTAAATTATGATGACACGATCATATTGATGCATGATCTGGATTGCTGTCATGAAACAGTGGAATCTCTGCCGTCACTGATTGAACAATTAGAGGAACATGGATATGAGATCCTTCCGATTGATGATGATACACCGCATATCCAACATAGAACACATTAGAAATAGTTCATTAGATTTTATCTATACATAATCAAGTAAAGAGGCTAAAGAATGACATACGAAGAAGCATATCTATATATGAAAGAAGCGGGAAAAAGAGGCAGTGTCTACGGAACGGAGACAGTGAAAGAACTACTTTTAAGACTGGGGAATCCACAGGATCGGGTTCCTGTCGTTCATATAGCCGGAACAAACGGAAAAGGTTCTGTATTCGCATTTGTCGAGCATATTCTGGAAGAAGCAGGGTATGTTGTCGGACGCTATATATCCCCAACGATCTTTACATATCTGGAACGATTTCAGATAAATGGACATTATATGAAAGAATCGGAATTTGCACAGATCATGGAGACCGTGATCCCGGTTTGCGAGGATATGGAGGAAGCCGGGCTTCCGATTCCGACCGCATTTGAGCTTGAGACTGCGGTAGCATTTCTGTATTTTGTGCAGAAAAAGGTCGATATCGTGTTACTGGAAACAGGAATGGGCGGAAAGAACGATGCGACAAATGTGGTGAAACAGCCACTTTGTACCGTGCTTGCAAGTATCAGCAGAGATCATATGCAGTTTCTCGGCGATACATTAGAGCAGATTCTGGAACAGAAGATGGGAATCCTTCGGGAACAGGTTCCGTGTGTGGCATATCCGATGCAGGATGGGATAAGATCGATATGGCTGGATAAATGTGATAAAATGCAGATAGAACCGATCATGGCAGATACCGACCAGCTGCAGGTCATAGCAGAAGATCTGCATGGAAGCAGGTTTTGTTATAAAGGACAGGAGTATGAGCTGGGGATTCCCGGCATCTATCAGATCTATAACAGTATAACCGCAATTGAGGTCTGTAATTGTATAAAAAAACAGTTTAATTTAAAAAATGTGAGTATAAAGAACGGGTTAAAAAAGACGTTGTGGGAGGGCAGATTCCAGAAGATTAAGGATGTGCCTTTGACTTATATTGATGGAGCACATAATGAAGGCGGATGGAGAAGTCTCAGAGAGAATATCCGGGCATATTTTACAGGGCGGCCGTTGATTTATATCTGTGGTGTTCTTGCAGACAAAGAGTATGAGAAAATGGTGGATATCATGGCACCATTTGCGAGCTTTATCATAACGGTAACGCCGGATAATCCACGGGCGCTTGATAAGGAGATTCTGGCAGAATGCTATCGTTCATACGGAAAGCCGGTGGATACGGCAGAGGATGTGTTTGCTGCGCAGAGACAGGCGGAAGTGCTGGCACAAGAATTGACAGAGCCGGTGATCGTGGTATTTGGCTCGTTATCCTTTATAGGGCCGTTGATACCACGGATGAGTAGTACGATAAAACAGGAGAGGACTACAGAGAAGAAATGACGATGGACAGAGTCAACGCAATATTAGCGAATGAAGAATATAAAGATTGGATGGAGCAGATCAGGAGATCGGAGAAAGAGCGGAGATTCTGCTGCCACGGGATCGATCATTGTCTGGATGTAGCAAGGATCGGAATGTTGATGAATCTGGAGGAGAAGCTGGGACTGGAACCGGAGCTTATCTATGCGGCAGCATTATTACATGACATCGGACGGGCGGTCAGCTATCAGACCAGCGAAGAACATCATCTGGCAAGTGTCCGCAACAGCCGGAGTATTTTGCTGGCAACCGGATTTTCCGGTGAGGAAACAGAGCTGATCCTAGAAGCGATCAGCAAACATAATACGACAGGGAAGGAAGCAGAGGGGCTTTCCTATGTAATATACAGGGCAGACAAGCTTTCCAGACGTTGTTTTGACTGTGAGGTCTATGACGAGTGTTACTGGAAGGAAGACGAAAAGAACAAAGGAGTGGTCTACTGATGATTATAGGGAACAAAGAATTTAAACTGAATGAAAAACCGTATGTAATGGGAATCTTGAATGTGACACCGGATTCATTTTCCGATGGAGGAACACATAATAAGTTCGATGATGCATTGTATGCTACAGAGCAGATGATAAAGGATGGCGCAGATATTATAGATGTAGGCGGAGAATCGACCAGACCGGGCTATACACTGATCTCTGATGAGGAGGAAATCGGTCGTGTTGTTCCGGTGATCGAGGCGATCCGGGAACGATTTGATACCGTGATTTCACTGGATACCTATAAGGCTGGCGTTGCGGAAGCCGGAATCCGGGCAGGTGCAGATCTGATCAATGATATCTGGGGCTTCAAATGGGATGGCAGGATGGCAGATATCGTTGCAGCACATGATGTGGCATGTTGTCTGATGCATAACAGAAGGGTAATGGATTATACCGATTATTTAAACGACGTTGTTAAAGATCTGGACGAATCTGTTCAGATGGCACTGAATGCAGGTGTGAAGAAGGAGAAGATCATGGTAGATCCGGGAATCGGATTTGCAAAGAACTTAGAACAGAATCTTGCTTTGATGAATCATCTGGAGCTTTTACACAAATGGGAACTGCCGGTTCTTCTTGGCACATCCAGAAAATCCATGATCGGTCTGACGCTCGATCTTCCTGTTACAGAGCGGGAAGAAGGTACGATCGCGACATCGGTCATGGGGCTTATGAAGGGGTGCCGGTTCTTCCGTGTGCATAATGTAAAAGGAAATGCGCGCGCACTTCAGATGGCATGGGCGATCATGCATAGTTAATACAGTCAATAAGAGAAAATGAAGCAGTACTTAATGATTCAATGAACAGAAGAAAAATTTCAATGAATCATAAATAAAAAAGATGAAGTTTGATCTGGTAAAAGGGAGAACAGACAGGAGGCGTCGGATGGATAGAATCAGCATAAAAGGACTGGAAATATTTGCCAATCACGGAGTATTTAAAGAAGAAAATGTGCTTGGACAGAAATTTGTAATTAATATTGATATGTATACATCGACAAGGGCGGCAGGGATCCGGGATGATCTGAAGCTGTCTATTGATTATGGAGCTATCTGTAATCTGGTTGAAAAGACGATGAAAGAGCATACTTATAAGCTGATCGAAGCAGTCGCAGAAGAAGTAGCGGCGAATATCCTTCTGTCATATCCGACGATGTCAGAGGTTGAAGTAGAGGTTGAGAAACCATGGGCACCGGTATTGATGCCTCTTCAGACAGTGTCAGTAAAGATACGAAGAAAGAGACACATTGCTTATCTGGGACTTGGTTCGAATATGGGCGACCGGGAATCCTATCTCGATTTTGCGATTGATGAATTAAATAAAGATGAATATACCAAGGTGACAAAGGTTTCCGATTTCATCGAGACAGAGCCATATGGTGGCGTGGAACAGGATGATTTTTTAAATGGCTGTATCGAGGTGGAGACACTTCATTCACCGGATGAACTGTTACATCTGATCAATGCGATTGAGAAGGATGCCGGAAGAGAACGCCTTATCCACTGGGGACCACGAACACTGGATATCGATATTCTTTTGTATGATGATCTGGTCTGTGATGAGGAGAATCTCCATATTCCACATATAGAGATGTGCAAGCGGGAATTTGTATTAGAGCCGTTGTCCAATATAGCAGGCTATAAGAGACACCCGGTCAATGGCAAGACAATCCGGGAGTTGCTTGACGAGCTGGAACGGAACGAAGAATAAACCGGGAAAAATGAATGAGCATGTGCATTTGATCGTATTGGCATAGTTTTGAAGACAATATCAATATTATAGAAAGACTGCAGGCGGAATGTCCTGTATTTGGAGCAGATAAAACAATGGATAAATATAATATGGAAGATTTACGGACAGTAGAAGCACAGATTGCTTCTCTTGTAAAGACAAGAGATAAGATCCTGGCGGGTATGGCAGATGAGAATAAGAAGCTGACAAATGACAGCTCGCTTGCTGTTTGCGATGGAATGAAGAATTTTACCTGTGTGAAGAAATTAGAAGTAGACAAGGATACTGTTGTCTGTTATCAGGGTGTTCCGGGAGCATATAGCCAACAGGCAATGTTCAGTTTTTTCGGAAAAGAGATCCAGAATATCAATGTGCCGGATTTCGGAGATGTGATCGAGATGGTGAAGAATGGCAAGGCAGACTATGGTGTACTTCCGATCGAGAATTCTTCAGCCGGATTTGTAAATGGAATCTATGACATGGTCGGAAATAATGATGTGACCATTGTCGGCGAAGAAGAGGTTCATGTAGCACATGCATTAATGGGTGTGCCGGGCAGTGAGCTTTCTCAGATCAAAACCGTATATTCACATACGCAGGGACTGCTTCAGTGTACGAATTATCTGAGCCGGAAGCCGTGGAAACAGTGCAGTGTTGCAAATACGGCAGTAGCGGCGGTCAAGGTCATTGAAGAAGGAGATAAGACACAGGCAGCGATTGCAAGTGAGCTTGCAGCAGAGCTTTATGGACTTCAGATCCTTGCAAAGGACATTGTGAACAATGACAACAATACGACACGTTTTATAATCCTGTCAAAACAGAAAATCTTTGTGGAAAAGGCTGAAAATATAAGTATCCGCTTTTCCTTGCCGGATGAAAGTGGTACACTTTACAATATATTGAGCCATATAAATCTGAACGGAATTAATATGACAAGCATCGAATCAAGACCGCTTACCGGTAGAAAATGGGAATATGCCTTTTTTGTTACAATGGAGGGCAGTCTGTTAGATTCAAGAACAAGGCATGCATTACAGGGAATCTGTGAAGATGCGATGGATTTTCGTCTGATCGGTACATATTAGGGGTGTAAAAAAGAAGTGAGGTGTATGAAAGTATGGCAGGAAAGACATTTGCCGCGATCAATGTAGGTTCTAATGAGATATCAATGAAGATCTGCGAGATCACACCAAGAAAGGGTGCGAGGGAGCTTGATACCGTAAAAACGATCATTGAGCTTGGAAGTGATACTTATAATAAAGGATATATCGAAGAAAATAATTTGAATAAGCTGTGTGATACGTTGCTAAAATTCCGAAGAAAGATGAAGGAATATGATGTATCTGATTACAGGGCATATGCATCCAGTGCAGTCAGAGAAGCGGAGAATGCTTCTATGATCATTGAGAGAATTAAGATGTGTACGGATTTTGATGTGCAGATACTCAGTAATTCAGAACAACGTTTTATGAATTATAAAGCATTTGTGGCAACCGGGATGGATGTGGATGTGGCAACCCATAAGAATAATGCATTGCTTGATATTGGAGCCGGAAGCTTACAGATCTCGATCTTTGACAGAAGAAATCTGGTGCAGACACAGAATCTTCCGATCGGTGCAGTCCGAATCCGTGATTATATGACCCGGTTCGGTTCCGATACGGTAGATCTTGAAACACTGATGGAAGAGTACGCATCAAATGCGATCATAGAATTCAGAAATCTGTTTTTAAATGATAAAGATATTAAGAGTATTATTGCAATCGGTGATGGTATCAACAATCTGAAAAAAGTTGGTCCGGAGCTTTCGATTGCGAACAGTATATCGAGAGAACAATTCCGTATTCTCTATAAACGGGTAGTTGACATAAAACCGGAAGATCTGGCGGAACGATATGGTATTCCATATGAGCGTGCCACCCTGATGCTTCCGATGGCGATTATTTATCAGTCATTTCTGGATAATTCCAGGGCAGAGGAGATCCTGACTCCGAACGTGATCTTCTGTGATGGTATTATTGCCGACTATATGGATAAGCAGGGAACCTTCCTGATGGACAAGAATTTTGATCAGGATATTCTTGCATCCGTGAATACGATTGCAAAGAAATATAAAGTAAACCGTGCGCATGTCCAGAATGTATCGGACAATGCACTTGCAATATTTGACAGCATACGGAAATTACACGGACTTGGTAAACGGGAGCGGCTGCAGTTACAGATCGCGGCGATCCTGCATAACTGTGGTAAATTTGTAAATATGAAGGATGTATCCCTGATCTCTTATCATATCGTGATGGCGACAGAGATCCTTGGACTTTCGCATAAAGAGAGAGAGGAGATCGCAAATGCGGTTTATTATAATGGATTTTACCTTCCGTCGGAATTAAGGGCTTCCGGGCGGATCGGATCGGCAGATTATATGAAAGTAGCCAAGCTTACCGCTATCCTTCGACTGGCTGATGTGCTCGATAAGAGCTATAAACAGAAGATTACAAATCTCAGAATTTCATTACATGACAATACATTGGTGATCTATACAGATACGCTGGAGGATATTACACTTGAAGCAGGCATGTTTAAAACGAATAATATCTTATTTGAAAAGGTCTATGGTGTAAAAGTAGTATTGAAACAAAGGAGGGGTATATAAATGAGTGATAAGAATTTATTTTACAACCGTGAACTGTCCTGGCTGGAATTTGATAAAAGATGCCTGAGTGAAGCGAAGGATAAGAATATTCCGATATTTGAACGGATCAAGTTCCTAAGCATCACAGCATCCAATCTGGATGAGTTTTTTATGGTGCGTATCGCATCCTTAAAGGATATGAAGAATGCGGGATATACGAAGAAGGATATCGCAGGAATGACACCGGAAGAACAGCTTGATGAGCTGATCCCTGCAACGAAGGAATTCATGAAGAATCAGTATCAGACTTATAATCGTTCTCTGGTTCCGTTATTAGAGGCAAATGGACTGAAGATCGTCAGACATTATGAAGATCTGACACCGGAACAGTCCAGATATGTAGATAAATTATTCGAACGGGATATCTATCCGGTATTAACACCGATGGCAGTGGATTCTTCCAGACCGTTTCCTCTTGTAAGAAATAAATCTTTAAATATCGGTGCGCTGATCTATGATAAGAAGAAAGATGTTACAGATATTGCGACCGTTCAGGTTCCATCCGTACTTCCAAGAGTGATCATTCTGCCATCCGAGCGACAGGGGGTGACAGAGATCATCCTGCTTGAAGAAGTGATCGAGAAGAATCTGGATAAGCTGTTCTTAAGCTATGATATCGTATGTGCACATCCATATCGTATTATGCGTAATGCGGATTTCTCAATTGATGAGGAAGAGACAGCCGATCTGTTAAAGGAGATCGAGAAGCAGTTAAAGCAGCGCCAGTGGGGCGAGGTTATCCGTCTGGAAGTAGAAGACACGATGGATAAGAAGCTGTTAAAAGAATTAAAGAAGCATCTGGATGTGGTTGATCGTGTCGTATATAAGATCAACGGACCGCTTGACCTTACCTTCCTTATGAAAGTAAATGGTCTGCCGGGCTTTGATCATTTAAAATATGAGAAATATGTTCCACAGCCGGCATTTTCAAATGGTGACTACAGCAATATATTTGATAAGATCAAGAAGCATGACCGTCTGCTGTTCCATCCATATTATGAGTTCACGCCCGTTATTGAATTTATCCGTCAGGCAGCAGTCGATCCAAATGTACTTGCGATCAAGCAGACCTTATATCGTGTCAGTGGTAATTCACCGATCATAGCAGCGTTAGAGCAGGCTGCGGAGAATGGCAAGCAGGTAACTGTTCTGGTTGAGTTAAAGGCGAGATTCGATGAGGAAAACAATATTGCATGGGCGAAAAAGCTTGAGAAAGCCGGTTGCCATGTTATCTATGGCCTGGTCGGACTTAAGACCCATTCCAAGATCGCACTGGTTGTCAGAAGAGAAGAAGATGGTATCAAGCGTTATGTACATCTTGGTACCGGTAACTATAACGATCAGACAGCAAAGTTATATACAGATATGGGACTTCTGACCTGTTCAGACCCGATCGGCGAAGATGCAACGGCAGTATTTAATATGCTGTCCGGATATTCAGAACCAAGAAAATGGAACAAACTGGCGGTTGCGCCGATTTGGTTAAAGGATAAATTCCTGATGCTCATTAACCGTGAAGCAGAAAATGCCAGACAGGGTAAGAAGGCACGGATCATTGCCAAGATGAATTCTCTTTGTGATCCGAAGGTGATGGAAGCCTTATATGATGCATCGGCTGCCGGTGTTAAGATCGACCTGATCGTCCGTGGTATCTGCTGTATCAAAGCAGGTGTGCCGGGACTCAGCGAGAATATATCGGTTCGTTCGATCGTTGGTAATTTCCTGGAACATTCCAGAATCTTCTATTTCTATAATGATGGATTTGAAGATATCTATATGGGCAGTGCAGACTGGATGCCGAGAAACCTTGACAAGCGTGTCGAGATCACTTTCCCGGTAGAAGATCCTGATCTGAAGAAACGGATCAAGGACATCTTAAAGATCCAGCTTGCTGATACGTTAAAGGCTCACATTATGCAGCCAGATGGCAGTTACGAGAAGCAGGATCTTCGCGGCAAGGTAAAACTGGATTCCCAGATGTACTTCGCGGAAGAAGCCCGTAAGCGTTCTGCAAAGCCGGAAGAGGCGGATGCCGCTATCGCTCATGACCGGGTATTTATCCCAATCGAAGCGGAAGAGAGCGAGAATTAATAAGTTGCTGGATACAGTAAAAAAAGTTGCTGGATACAGTAAAAAAACTTCTTGACATTTGCACATGTATGTGCTAACCTATAGAAGCTGTTTAGCAGAGACAGACAAGAAAGCAGAGTATCCACTCTCACCTTAGCACGAAGAACAGTGACTCGGGTTCATATCTAAGTAGATTATAATATGTACTTATATATAATAGTGGATGGTTTGCGCTGTCCACTATTTTTTATGCAATGGAGGTAAAAAGTCATTAGCGAATTAATGATTAACGAACAGATTAGAGACAGAGAAGTGCGCGTGATCGGCGAGGATGGTCAGGTGATCGGAATTATGTCCTCCAGAGATGCACTGAAGCTTGCAAAGGAAGCAGAGCTTGATCTGGTTAAGATCGCTCCACAGGCAAAACCACCTGTATGCAAGATTATTGATTATGGTAAGTACCGTTATGAGCTTGCTCGTAAGGAGAAAGAAGCCAGAAAGAAACAGAAGACAATGGAGATCAAGGAAGTTCGTTTATCTCCAAACATTGATACTAACGACTTGAATACAAAAGTAAATCAGGCAAGAAAGTTCCTGACACATGGCGATAAAGTAAAGGTTACACTTCGATTCAGAGGTAGAGAGCTTGCCCATGTAGAACAGACAAAGGGCATTCTTGATGAATTTGCCGAGAAGCTTTCAGACATCGCGGTCATCGATAAGCCTGCCAAGTTTGAAGGAAGAAGTATGATAATGTTTTTAACTGAAAAACGTTAATTTACAATATGACATATATTAAGGAGGAAATACACACATGGCTAAATTAAAGACAAAAAGAGCAGCAGCTAAGCGTTTCAAGAAAACAGCTAACGGCGGCCTTAAGAGAAGCAAGGCTTACAAGAGCCATATCTTAACAAAGAAGACAACTAAGAGAAAGAGAAATCTTAGAAAGTTAACAATGACAGATTCAACAAATGAAAAGGTAATGAAGAAGATTTTACCTTATATCTAATAAATCAGGAGGAACTAGAGAATGGCAAGAGTAAAAGGCGGCGTTGGCGCTAAGAAAAAACATAACAGAACACTTAAGCTGGCTAAGGGTTACAGAGGAGCCAGATCAAAGCAGTATAGAGTAGCAAAGCAGTCAGTTATGAGAGCTTTAACAAGTTCATATGCTGGCAGAAAGCAGAGAAAGAGAGAATTCAGACAGTTATGGATCGCTCGTATCAATGCTGCTGCAAGAATGAATGATATTTCATACAGCAAATTAATGCACGGCTTAAAGCTTGCAGGTGTAGACATCAACAGAAAGATGCTTTCAGAGATGGCTATCAGTGATCCGGAAGGATTTGCTAAGCTTGTTGCTGTTGCAAAGGAAAAGCTTGCTTAATTTAAGATAAGCAGAAAAAAACAGATCATGATGATTTTCGGAAGAAGATGGTTATGGTCTGTTTTTGCGTTATCGGAACGTTTGCCCGGCCAAGTGATCCGTTATTTTAAAGATATAAATAATCCATAAATAAAAGGCGGACATTGACATAATTGCCTTTACAGAGTTGTCCTGTTCATACTATAATAGAACTATACGTTGAGCTAATTTATGGGACATGGAGGGTGACATATTATGTTTGTAGAACGAGTAACAAGAGAGCAGATGAAGATGTTCTTAGAGACATTCGCATGCTGCAGCGAACAGAAGAATCTTGTAATGAGATTAAATTACGCAGGAAAAGAGCCATATCTGGATGTAACCAGATACAGTAACGGAATGATGTACACAGACTCTTACTATGATTTTGACAGTACATATTGCAGTAACCTGTGGAACAAATTCCTTTATACACAGTTTACACATGAGTACTACAGTGCATTTAAGGCACATCTGTTAGAAGACGTAGAAAAGAAGCTTACCAATATGATAAAAATCTGAGAACACAAAATCCCTGATACATTTGTATCAGGGATTTTGTGTATAAAAAAAGAAAACCTCAAAGGTTTTCTAAAAAATAAAGATGCGGGAGATGGGACTTGAACCCACACGCCGTTTCCAGCACTAGATCCTTAGTCTAGCCTGTCTGCCAATTCCAGCACTCCCGCATGTCTTATTCCGTACGGCTTACCGCCGACGCAAATAAGATAATACCACTGTGCTATATAAATGTCAACAAGTTTTTTCACTTTTTTTGAAAAAAATGCAATGCACGCATTATGATAGAGATTTTCACCATAAAATGGACACATTTACATGATAAACTTATAACGAAGTTTGTATGTAATACGAAAAGATGCAAATATGATACATTTGTTTTTTATACTGGCATAAGATCAGGACATTTGTAAGAAAATGATATGTAACAGAAATAATACAGGAATCCTTAAGATTGTTTAATAAAATAAGGATTGCTTGATTATGCCAGACAGAGAGAGTAAAATTACAATGATTTAATTTGGAAAATATAGTATTTTCAGATATACATAAAAATAAAACAGCGCAAGCAAGGAGGCAACGATGCGGAAACGAATCAAAAAGGGTGTGGCATGTGTATTATGTGCCAGCATGGTAGCTGCCCTTCTGGGTGGATGCAGTAGCAAAAATGCAGAAAGCAGCAAACCTTCTATTCATATTGAATCATATACAAAGGTGGGATATGATACGGTGACCGTTCAGTCAGGAGATATTTCACCAATCTTAAATTTAAAACTTTCCCCGGATGAATTTGAAACGAAAAATTATAAAGTTTCACAGGATGATTACGAAGTAGAAAAGGTTAATGTATCAAAGGGAGATCGGGTTAAAGCCGGAGATATCATGGTTCAGTTTAAGGCAGATGATATTCAGGCTACGATCAAGGAATATACAGAACAGAAGGCAGAGAATGAACTGCTGATCGAACATTATCAGAAACTGATGCAGATTGATGGGTCAGAGGATTATTCTGATGATATAGCAAGTCTGAAAGAGGATATTCAGATCGCAGATACATATATTGAAGAACAGAACGAGAAGATGAAGGAGTATTGTCTGATTGCAGAAAAGGATGGAACTGTAACCTATGTCAATGAGTGGTTGGGATATGGATATGCAAGTTCATCCGATAATCTGGTAACCGTGGCATCCGGATCCTCCAATTATACAGCAACGACAGATGATGATTATGAATTTAAAAAAGGGGATGTCTATCAGGCAGATTATGAAGTGGCATCCTACGATATGAAGGTTATTGATGTCAGTCAGTATGAAGATAAGGCAACCGGTAAGCAGATGCAGAAAATCTTATTTGAGCCGGTAGACAGTATGGCAGGAATCTCAGAAGAAGATGTGCTGACCATGACGATCCATAAGCCGGTGATCAGCAATGTTGTCTATGTTGATGAAAAAGCAATTAATGAGAAGTCAGAAGATAATTATTATGTATTCACGATCAATGATGATGGCTTCCGGACAGCAGTTGATGTAACAATTGGTGAAACGGTAGACGGATATACGATTATTAAGTCTGGATTGAAGGCTGGAGAGCAGGTGACGGTAAATTGATAAAGAAGAGAATAATGATCAATAAAAAATCGTATGCAGTCAGAATGACAGCGATCGCTATGGCAATGATGCTTGGTTTAACAGGCTGTGGGAAAAAAGAAGAAAAAGCACCGGAGCTGTTAGAACCGGTTACAACGAATGAAGCGTACCGTCCGGTCGAAAAGAGCGATGTTGGTAAGAAGATCATCAAGAATGGTGCGATCGTACCAACGGATTACTGTTATTTCTTTAAAACCTCAGCGACACTCTCAAAGATTTATGTCAATGTAGGTGATTATGTTAAAAAGGGCACGGTTCTTGCAGAGGCAGACAGCGATGATACGACTTCAGGAATTGAAGACCTGAAAGCCTCTCTTTCCAGTGCGCAGCAGACCCATAATGTAAAAGAAAAGATATACGAACAGACACAGAAGGAACTGGATTATAAGATTAAAGCATGTAATGAGGCAGGAGATTCTGCCGGTGCGAAAGAAAACCAGAGCACAAAAGCAGTCAATGCCGAGAATAACCGGTATGATAACATGCTGTACAATTATAAGATCAAGAAAATCCAGCAGCAGATTGACGAGAAGGAATCTCTGGAAACCGATAACAAGCTCGTAGCAGAACAGGACGGCTATGTTACATATGCCAAGAGCCTGACGGATACAGATTCATCAGATGAAGGCGGCGGATCAATCTCCAGTGGTGAGAACGTTGTTATCATCTCTGATTACAACACACCGTACATTGAGATCACCGGTGAGCAGATCACAAGAGATGGATATGCAAATTTTAACACCATGTATACGATGATCGATGGCAAACGGTATGAGCTGGAAGAATACAAATATTCCAATCAGGAGATCGCGGCAGCACAGAGTGCATCCAAGCTGCCATATGTCCGTTTTAAACTGAAAGATGTGGATAACAGCAAGATCTTAAAGACAGGAACACTGACACCGCTGTACTTCAGTACCTCAACTGCTGCAAATGTTCTTGTAGTCGGAAATGATTCCTTATACGAAGAAGGAGATAAGTATTTTGTATATGTGAAGACAGACAGCAGTGACAAGGAAAAGCGTGAGATCAAGATCGGTGCACAGGATGATAACTACACGGAAGTAAAGAGCGGTCTTTCAGAGGGAGATCTGGTTTATTATGATTCTGATTCAACGATCCCAAGTGACTATACAACATATGAGATCAAGCTGGGAACTTTTAAGACAACAGGAACCAGCAAATCCTATAAGATGGTAGATACCAATCAGATAACCTATAAAGCTCCTGTAGAAGGCTATTTTACACAGCTTGATCTGGCGGAAGGTCAGGAAGTGAAAAAAGGTGATCTGTTGTATATCGTTGACAGTGGTGGTGGTAGCGCAGAGCTGCTGGAGTTAAACTCCCAGATATCAGATGCAAAGAGTGATTATGATTCGACAGTAGCGGGCTATGAAGAGCAGATCAAGGATCTGAGAGCCGAGATTGAAGATTACCGTTCCGGCAGAAAGAAACAGCAGGTGGCAACACCGGGAGATGCTGATCCGGCAGATGATACAACGGATACTACAACAGATGACGGGGATGAAGAAGACGACGATTACGATATCCCGGATCCAGATGATAATAATGGCAATACATTATACATGGTTGAGCAGCTTACCTGCCAGATTGAGATCGCAAAATACAATGAAGAGCTGGCAAAGATCAATTATAATACGACTGTGAATCCATTGATCGCAAAGCGTGATAAGCTGAACGAAAATAATGATGGAAAAGGTAATATCAGCGTATATGCAGAAAGCGACGGCGTTGTACAGAGTGTATATGCCAGTCAGGGAAAACAGATCAAAGAGGGTGACAAGGTTGTCAGCATAGGAAGCAACGAATCCAAGATGATGTCCTTATCTCTGACAGATAACGGTGGAAGCTCCAGACGTAACGGATATAGCGGAAGTGACGATACCGGAAGTGATAACAGCAATGCAACACTTCTGGTCAATCAGGAGGTTACTTTAATTGATCAGAAGGATGACAGCAAGAAGCTGACCGGAAGATGTATCGGAGCAACAGCGGATTCCAAGAAGGCTTATGTAACAACGATCGATGGTCAGGTATATATAACAAGCAGCTCCGGATCCGAAGATACCAGATATTATATACAGGTGGATGATAAGAGCTTCTATGATTCACCAAAGGGATATTTTGTAAGCTTTGCAAAAATGTCACTGGAAAATGTAGTAACAGTTCCAATGAATATTATTTATACAGAGACGGATAAGACATCCGGTAAATCCTATGAATATGTGTGGAAGCTTTCAAAGGATGAGATTGTAAAACAGTATGTAACAACAAGCACAGATACAAAGTCGTCAAATGCATGTGTACTTACCGGATTGTCAGAAGGAGATGTGATCCTGAAAGAATCCGGTTCTTCCGGCAGTGGTGACAAAACAAAGAAAAAAGCCGATAGCAGCTCAGAAGAATAGAAGGGAGAAGAGGAATGTTTAAATTCTTAAGAAATAAATTACTGAATAAAAAGTGGCTGAATGCCTGTCTTCTTCTTGGTATTGTGCTTCTGGTTGCTGTAGCATCCTGTAATCCGATGTTCAAAAACGGTGCAATGGATATGACGCTGGCATCCAAGTTTGATTCAGCGATAGAAGATAACAACACATATTCAGCCGTGGTCGGAAGACAGGGCTCCTGCTCAACGGACAATTTCCCGGATTCTGCATCCGTACTTGACCGTATCAATGCATATGAAAAGAAGTGGATGAGTTACATTGACGTACCGGTATTAAGCAGACAGAACAGATTGTTTATAGAAGGTACTTATGCAACGACCGGGCTTGGTTCCAGAAGATTTTTCAGTGTAAACTATATGCAGGATATGAGCGAACATATCAATATCACGTTTGGAGAGGGACTTGATACCGGGAAACCGGTTGAAGGTACTTATCCGGTGATCATCAATCAGGAGAATGCGGATACATATGATCTGGTTGTAGGTGAAACCGTATCAATTGATAAATTGGTAGATAAGGACGGAAAGCCGGTTACATTTACGGTTGTCGGAATCTTTGAACCAAAGGATACCACTGATATTTACTGGAAAGAGACACCGGTAGATTTTGATAAGATGATATTTACAGATCAGGCATCCTTTGATGAAACCGTTGCAAACTATGGTGTTTTGACAATATATTATGCAACATATAATATGCTGGATTATGCATATATCGATCATACAAATGCATCAGATATCCGTTATTATCTGAGTGCATTTTCAAAAGCAGATGGTAACTTTATTCAGAATTTCAGCAGCATACTTGCTGATTATCAGGACGATGCAACATCGATCATGATCATTATCTGGGTACTGGAGCTTCCAATCCTGGTATTGCTTCTGGCATTTATCTATATGGTATCCAGTCAGATCCTGGAAATGGAGGACGGTGAGATCGCGATGCTAAAGAGCCGTGGTACCAGTACGAAACAGATTCTTGGCATCTATTTTGGAGAATCTGCGATCCTTTCTTTGATCGCGATCGTTATTGGTATTCCGGTCGGATATCTGTTGTGTAAATTATGTGCAAGTGCAACCTCCTTCCTGAAATTCAGCTTTGGTGATACACACTTTTATAAGCTGACATGGGGAATGTTATTATACAGTCTGGTTGCTGCAGTTATCGCAATCCTGTTTATAACACTTCCGGTATTGAAATACGCGAAGAATTCGATCGTAGAGCAGAAGAGTAAACTTGGAAAGGTAAATACAAAGCCAATCTGGGAGAAGGCATTTCTGGATGTGATCCTGGTGGCAGTTTCCATTTACCTGCTGTACAACTACAATAAACAGAAGAGTGATATTGCATTAAGCATTCTGGCTGGAAACAAACCGGATCCATTGATCTTTTTGAATTCCTCCCTGTTTATATTTGCAGTTGGTCTGCTGATCCTGCGACTGATCAAATATCTGATCAAGTTCATATATTTCATTGGTAAGAAGAGATGGTCACCTGCGGTATATGCATCCTTCCTTCAGATCACCAGAACAGTGAAGAAGCAGGGCTTTATCTCCGTATTTCTGGTTATGACGATCGCCATGGGTATGTTTAATTCCAATATGGCAAGAACGATCAATGAGAACAATCAGGAGCGTATCGAATATAATCTTGGAACAGATATTGTTCTGAGTGAACAGTGGAAGATGGGTGCGTATCTGGATAAAGATAAGAAGAGTCACTGGTACTATGAAGAACCGGATTTTGAACGGTATACAGAGAATCTTTCCAATTCATGCAAACATCTGACCCGTGTGATCTATGATGACAATACAACGATCAAGGTTGGAGGTTCTGAACTTCCGGACTCTGTTCTGATGGGAATTAATACAAAGGAATTTGGTGAGACAGCCGAATTAAAGTCAGGCTTGAATGATGAACACTGGTATAATTACCTGAACAGTATTGCAACTGTTTCCAATGGAGTTATCATTTCATCAAATCTGGCAAAGAAATATGATCTGTCTGTTGGTGACAGCATCACATATGCAAGATACAGTCCGATGAAGACAAAGGAGCCGGTTGAGATCGCATCACCGTCCGGAACGATCTGCGCAATTGTAGATGCATGGCCTGGATTTAACCAGTACACATATGAGAAGGACAACAGTGGAAAGGTTGTTGAGAAGGAACGTTATCTGGTTGTTGCTAATTACGCATATGTTGTCAGTGCATTTGGTCTTACTCCATATCAGATATGGGGACAGCTTGCAGATGGACATGATTATCAGGAGGTTCTGGATACGGTTGAAAAGCAGGGTATTTCATTAAAGAGTTATCAGAGTGTAGATCAGGAAGTACAGAACATGCTGGAATCTCCGCTTGTACTGATCACAAATGGTTTATTCTCACTGAGCTTCCTGGTAGCAGTTATCCTCTGTACAGTAGGATTCCTCATCTACTGGATCACATCGATCAAGCAGCGGGAACTTCTGTTTGGTATCTACCGTGCGATGGGTATGAGTATGAAGGAGATCAACAAGATGCTGATCAACGAGCAGATGTTCAGTTCTGTTCTTGCCAGTCTGGCAGGATACGGAGTTGGAGCGGCGGCTACTGCATTGTTTGTAAAGCTGGTAGCGATCGTATATCTGCCGGAGTCGCATAACATAGCGATCAGCATAGCGGTTAACCCATTTGATATATTGAAACTGACGATCGTAGTTGTGGCAATGTTTATTATCTGCTTCATTGTTCTCCGGACAATCTTAAAGAAGATGAACATCACACAGGCATTAAAACTGGGGGAGGACTAAACTATGAATATGATTACTGCAAGAGGAATAAAGCGGTGTTTTACAGTTGGAAATGGCGAACCATTTTATGCTCTTAAAGGAATAGATCTGGATATCCCGGAAGGAAAGCTTGCGATCCTGAAGGGAAGATCCGGTTCCGGTAAAACAACCCTTTTAAATATTTTAAGTGCGCTGGATGAAGCAACAGAGGGTCAGGTGATCATAGAGGATCATAATCTGTCGGAGATGGCTGTACCGGAAAGAGAAAAGCTCAGACGGTACGATATCGGATTCGTATTCCAGTCGGTAGCGTTGATCCCGATCATGAATGCATATGAGAATGTAGATTTTGGTTTAAGACTTGCCGAATATGAAGGAAACCGGGATTCCCGTATCCGTGAGGTTCTGGAGATGGTTGGACTTAGTTCCAGAATGTTCCATATGCCGAATCAGATGTCCGGTGGTGAGCAGCAGAGGGTTGCGATCGCAAGAGCGGTTGCCCATAAGCCAAAGGTAATCTTTGCAGATGAGCCGACAGGAGCTTTGGACACAGCATCCGGACTGAATGTTATGAAGCTGTTCAAGGATCTGGTGGCAAAAGAAGGAATCACGATCGTTATGACGACACATGATCCAAACCTGATGGAACTCGGAGACGTAGTATTTGAGATAGAGGATGGTGAGATCATTGGCAAAGCATAGTGGATTTTTTAAGAAAAAAGATAAAAATACGATTTCGGAAACTGATATGCAGGAAAATGCTGTACAGATGATGGAAGAACCAATGGATCAGGATCCTGTTCAGGAAGACGCCGATATCGCAGATACAGACGTGAACGATATCGGTGTGCAGGAGACTGCAGTGGATGCTGGGAACGCTGTTGATGAAGCAGATATAGCAGATGACGATACAGAAACATCAGAAGATTTGGACGATACAGACAGAAACAGTCAGGCTGCGGAAGAATATGAAGAAACCGGCAATATCATTGACTGCGACAGTCTGGTTAAGATCTATAAAACAGATGAAGTTGAAGTAATGGCACTTCAGGGGCTGGAGCTTACGATCAAAAAGGGTGAGCTGATGGCAGTTATCGGTAAATCCGGTAGTGGTAAGTCAACGCTTTTGAATATGATCGGTGGACTGGAACGTCCGACAGCAGGAAAATTATATGTAGATGGAAAAGACCTTTTTGCAATGACAGACAAAGAACTGGTAGAATATCGGAAACATACCGTTGGCTTTGTATGGCAGAAGAATTCCAGAAACCTGCTTCCGTATATGACAGCTCTGGAAAATGTCCAGGTGCCGATGTATTTTGATAAAGACAATAAGGAGGACCGGGAAGCCAGAGCCTATGATCTCTTGTGTAAGGTTGGTTTAAAGGAAAAGGTAAATTCCTATCCGGCACAGATGTCCGGTGGTGAGCAGCAGAGAGTTGCAATCGCGATCGCACTTGCCAACAATCCCAAAATCCTGCTGGCAGATGAGCCGACCGGTGCAGTCGATTCCAAAACCTCAGATATGATCCAGGATCTGTTCCGGAAGCTGAATGAGGAAATGGGTATTACAGTTATCATCGTAACGCATGATATCAGTCTTGCAAATAAGGTTGGACGTGTGGTTATGATCGCAGATGGTAAGATCAGTACAGAAAAGATCATGAAAGAGGATTACAGAAAACGGATCAATGACATGGAAAGCGAGAGCTTTAATGGAACCGATTCCCATGAAGAATATTCCATTATGGATAAGGCACACCGTGTACAGATCAGTGATGATATTCTGGAGGCGGCCGGAATTGATACAAACAAGGTAAAGATTCAGGTAGTGGATGGCAAGGTTGTTATCTCAAAAGAATAAATAACAGTTCAGAAAACGGCTCTGGATGCATATGCATTCAGGGCCGTTCGCAGTATTTTCACATTTTCTTTCTTGCTTTTTCTTGCTATCGTGCGTTGGTTCGATTATAATAACTTTGTTTAGCTGATTTGGAATTTCGAGGAGGAAACCATGAAGAAGAGAAAATTAACAAAAATGTCGGCAGTGTTACTGGCAACAGCATTGTCTGCAGCAACTGTTTTTTCAGGATGTAATAAGAAGGTCGATTACGATATGGGTGATGGAACGCAGAAAGAAGGAAGTGCAGGAGAAGGCGGTGAGTTATCGTCCCGTCTTGGTGTTCCGGAGTCTTATGAGGGTAAGCTGGACGCCGGTGATTCCGGTATCAAAGAGATCGCCATTAAAGATGATGATATCATAACACCGGATTCCGACAGTATGTCTATTGTGTCTTATAAGAAGAATTCCTTTGATAATGCATACAGGCAGAAGGTCTGCGAGGCAATCTTTGATAAGTCAAAGGGTATCTATGTATATGACTGGGAGCACCAGACCAAGAGTGATCTGCAGACTCAGATTGATTCATATCAGACGATGTTAGACGATGCGAAGGAAGCTGGCGATACAGATACAGAGGATTATTGTAAGGAATACATATCCTATCTGGAAAATGAAATGGCAACGGCAACGGATGAGAGGGAAGGAGCCGGTGATTACAGTGCATCGGATTATATCGGACAGATTGGCGATAATCAGTTCATGCTCTCATTCTCAGAGGGAACAGAAGGGTTAAATGCAAGCTTTGATCTTTCTTATTATCCATCCGAAGGTCTGATCAATTACAGACCATATGAGGGTGCATCCTTTGTATATGCTTATGACGCAAAGTATGGAGAAGAGGGACTTGATGACAGCATTGTAAATACCTGTACATTTTCTGAAGATGAAGCCGTATCACTGGCACAGGAATTTCTTGCCGGATGTGGAATTGATGATGTGATCGTTACAGATAAATCTCCGTTATTATGGGAGTATTATGACAGCTCTTATAATGTGATCGCAACAGAGTATGAAGGCTATATCGTAAACTTTGGACGTTCTGTCAATGGAACTGCTCCATACAGTGCGGATCTGTCTATGGTTGATACTCTTTCAAGCGATGAGGATGATGCCTGGTATGATGCCCCAACAGAGACGTTCTCCATTCAGATCGACTCCAATGGCGTGATCAACGCAAGCTGTTATCCATTGTTGGTTTCAACCGGTGAGGATCAAAAAAATGTAGATCTCTTGAGCTGGAAAGAGCTTTTAAAGGAACTGGATAAGAATGTTGCACAGTATTATACAGATAATAAGACTTCCTATAGTGATATTGAATTTAACGATGTCAGATTGACATATTACTGTATTAAGGATGATTCTCAGGATGATGTATATAATTATGTTCCTGTATGGATTTTTGCACAGGCAGACGAAAATGATGGAACATATGATTTTGACTATCCGGTACAGGCACTTATGGTAAATGCAACCGATGGAACAATCTATAATCTGAAAGATGTTCTGGAGGCTGGTTCGATCTCATACAGTGATTATTACGATGATCAAAGTGATATGATCGATGGATACGAATATGATGACAGTGATATGGAGAGTACAGATTCAGATGGCAGTGATGATGGATCCGATGATTCAGCAGATGAGATAGAGGATGGATCTGATGAAGGAATCATTGACGACGAAGGTCTGTTAGAGGATGACGTTGTAGAATAATACCGGATCATACGGGAAAATAAAAAATAAGGTGTCACATGACACCGGACTATAAAGATGCAGGACAAGTGATAGTTTTTATCATTTGCCCTGCGTTTTTTATTGGCTTTGGTCTTGACAAAAATACCCCTATGGGGTATATATAATATCGTATCCGGGATCATTAAAAATTGGATATAAAAAATAAATGAACAGATACAGATGGATGAAAAAAATCAGGAAACAGACAGAAGGGAGCGGACAAGAATGGAAGAACCATGTTGCCATTGTCATAAAACAAAACAGAGAACAGAAGGTGAATATAAGAAGCTGATGAACCGGCTGAACCGGATCGAGGGACAGATCCGGGGGATCAAGGGAATGCTGGAAAAGGATGCATATTGTACGGACATATTAGTACAGGTTGCCGCTGTCAATTCTGCATTGAACAGTTTTAATAAAGAACTTCTTGCAGAGCATATCCGAACCTGCGTGATCGAGGATATCAAAGCAGGAAAAGAAGATACGGTGGATGATCTGGTTGATACCATTAAAAAATTAATGAAATAAACATATAGAGATGTTTCAGCCAGACCAGAAAGGATACTATATTCGTATGATTGTTTCACATCTGAAACATAATAAAAAAGCTTGATAAGAAGGTGAATGACTTGGATAAATATAACGTAACAGGAATGAGCTGCAGTGCCTGCAGCGCAAGCGTAGAAAAGGCAGTGAAGAAAGTAAAAGGGATTGACAGTTGTACCGTCAGCCTGCTTACAAATTCGATGACAGTAGAAGGACATGCTGATCCTAAGACAGTTATTGAAGCAGTAGAAAAGGCAGGATATGGAGCCAGTCTGATGACAGGAGAAGACCGGAAAGATGCCGGGAGGAAGCAGGCAGCGGATGCAGATGAACTGGATAATCATGCAGCCCTGCACAAGATGAAGGTCCGGCTGATCGCATCTGTCGTTCTGTTAATTCCGCTGATGTACATTTCCATGGGACATATGATGTGGGGATGGCCACTGCCGGAAATCATCAGTGATAACCATGTCGCTATGGGACTGATCCAGATGTTATTTGCAATTACGATCATGGTTGTAAACCAGAAGTTTTTTATTAATGGATTTAAGGGTGTGATCCATGGAGCACCGGGTATGGATACATTAGTAGCACTTGGCTCAGGCGCATCCTTTATTTACAGCACATATGTATTATTTGCAATGACAGATGCCGTGATGCGGCAGGATAATGACCGTGTTATGACCTTGATGCATGATTTTTATTTTGAATCGGCAGCCATGATCCTTGCACTGATAACAGTTGGTAAGACACTCGAGGAATATTCCAAAGGTCGTACGACAGATGCCTTAAAGGGATTGATGAAGCTTGCACCCAAAACAGCCATTGTTCTTCGTGATGGAGAAGAACAGGAAGTTGCTGCTGAGAATGTGGTAGTTGGAGATGTATTTATCGTCCGTCCGGGATCCAGTGTTCCGGTAGATGGTGTGGTTATAGAGGGAAACAGCGCGGTTGATGAGTCTGCCTTATCCGGTGAAAGTCTTCCGGTCGATAAAGCAGAAGGAGATAAAGTATCTGCCGCAACGATCAACAAATCCGGTTATCTGAAATGCCGGGCAACCAGAGTCGGTACAGATACGACTTTATCCCAGATCATAGAGATGGTCAGTGATGCAGCAGCAACAAAAGCACCGATCGCAAAGATCGCAGATAAAGTATCCGGTATCTTTGTTCCGGCTGTCCTGATCTGTTCCCTGATCACCATTATCGTATGGATCATTGCAGGAGAGAGCACAGGCTTTGTACTTGCCAGAGGTATATCGGTACTTGTGATCAGTTGTCCGTGTGCACTTGGACTTGCAACACCGGTTGCCGTTATGGTAGGTAATGGTGTCGGAGCAAAACAGGGTATCCTATTTAAGAATGCGGCAGCACTTGAGATGACAGGAAAAACGGATGTAGTTGTGCTTGATAAGACAGGAACGATTACAAACGGAACACCGGAAGTGGTAGATGTAGTTCCGGGAAATGGATACAGTGAAACAGACCTGCTTACCTTTGCAGCAAGTCTGGAGCAGTATAGTGAGCATCCAATCGGCAAAGCCATTATGGAATATGCCGGACAGAAAGGGATCAAGCCTCATAAGATCGAAGATTTTCAGGTGCTTCCGGGAAATGGACTCCGCTGCAGATTAAGCAGTGAGGCGGCTTTACAGAATGAAAACGGAGCCGGACAGGATGGATCAAAGAAGTCAGATCACATTTTGCTTGGTGGAAATGGAAAATTCATCAGCCGGTATGTAACCTTATCCGAGGCGGATAAGACACTGGCAGAAGAATTAGCTTCACAGGGCAAGACTCCGATCTATCTGGCAATCGACGAGAATAAGCTGGTCGGTATCCTTGACGTTGCAGATACGATCAAAGAGGATGGAATCCTTGCGATCAAAGAATTAAAAGAGATGAATTATTCAGTTGTTATGTTAACCGGAGATAATGTAAAGACAGCGGAAGCAATCGGTGAACAGGCAGGTGTTGACCGCGTGATCGCTGATGTACTGCCGGATGAAAAAGAAGCGGTTGTAAGAGAACTGATGAAGGAGCACCGTGTGATCATGGTTGGTGACGGCATTAATGATGCCCCGGCATTAACCCGTGCAGATATCGGTATGGCGATCGGAGCCGGAACCGATGTTGCGATCGATGCGGCAGATGTGGTACTGATGCGGGAAGGTCTTCGAACCGTTCCGGCAGCAATCCGGTTAAGTATGGCAACGATACGAAATATCAAAGAGAACCTGTTCTGGGCATTTATTTATAACATTATTGGAATTCCGCTTGCCGCAGGTGTCTGGTATCCGATGTTTGGCTGGAAGTTAAACCCGATGTTTGGAGCATTTGCCATGAGCCTTTCCAGTTTTTGTGTAGTAATGAATGCATTACGGTTGAATTTCGTGCAGATATATGTTAATAATAGTAAATACAGAATACACCAGAAAAAGGTATCAAAAAATGTTGAGGGAAATAATAAGATAGAAAAGGAGACTGGTACGATGAATAAGACGGTGTATATAGAAGGAATGATGTGCGGACACTGCGAGGCAAGAGTGAAGAAAGCATTTGAGGCACTTCCACAGGTAACAGAAGCAGAGGTCAGCCATGAGAAGAAGCAGGCGGTGCTTACTTTAAGTGGCGTGTTATCCGATAAAGAGATTAAAAATACAGTAAAGGAAGCCGGATATAAAGTAACTTCGATCAGGTAAAATAGTAATACAGGATAAAAGATAAAATGGCAGGGCACGGTTCATGGTGTCCTGTCATAAATTAATAAGAGGAAAATTGTCTATGAAGAAACTATTGAACAGGTTATTTAGTCGAATGGTAATTACATGTCTGCTGGTAGCGGCACAGTTGATCTTCTTTATGGTAGAAGTATTCAAGCTGCAGCAATACTATGTATTGGTGGCGGCTATTCTGCATTTGTTAAGTTTTATAGCTGTGATGCATCTGTTATTAAAGAATGTGAATCCGTCAATTAAACTGGCATGGATCGTTCCGATCCTGATGTTTCCGGTTCTCGGTGGTCTGCTTTATCTGCTCTATGGACATATCATTATGCCGAAGAAGTTAGAGAAATACATGAAGCATGCGGCAGAATGGGACTATGAAACGGATCTGTATGCCAATATGGCATATTTCAGTGATGTGATAAAGGGGCAGCCGCCATACCGGTTGTTCAAATATACAGAAGATTATGCAGGTTCGCTTGTATATCAGAATACGGATGTCCGGTATTATCCGATGGGGGAAGATGTCTGGCCGGATTTTGTCGATGACCTGAAAGCAGCAAAAAAGTATATTTTCCTTGAATATTTCATCATCAATCCGGGTGAAATGTGGAATACGGTGCTTGAGATCTTAAAAGAGAAAGTAAAAGAGGGCGTGGAAGTCCGCCTGATCTATGATGATATCGGCTCAGTTTTTTATGTGCCAAAGTATTACTGGCGTGAGATGGAGAGCTATGGGATCAAATGTATGGCATTTAATCAGGTGGTTCCATTTCTGGCAACGATCTTTAACAACCGGGATCACCGGAAGATCGCGGTTATGGATGGTACGGTCGCTTATACCGGCGGTTTTAACCTGTCCGATGAATACATTAATAAGAAATCACCTTATGGCAGATGGAAGGATAACGGTATCCGTATGGATGGAGATGCTGCATGGCGGTTCACGATCCTGTTCCTTCAGTTATGGAACAGCATCCGGAATGAAGATAAGCATATCTTAAGCTATCGTCCGGCAGAGCAGAAGAAGCATTTGAATGATGGATATCTTCAGCCATATACGACCAATCCGTTAAAGAAGGAGCCGCTTGGTGAAAACATATATATGCAGATGATCAATGATGCAAAGGAATATGTATACATCTTCACTCCATATCTGATCGTATGCAATGAAATGATGACAGCGTTAAAGCTCGCAGCAAAGAGGGGCATCGATGTCCGTATCGTAACACCTGCGATCCCGGATAAGAAGATGATCTTTCGTATGACACAGTCAAGCTACAAAGAGCTGCTTCGTGCCGGCGTGAAGATCTATCAGTACACACCGGGATTTATCCATTCCAAATGTATCCTGACGGATGATAATCTGACCTCGATCGGTTCGATCAATATGGATAACCGGAGCTTCTATCATCATTTTGAATGCGGTGTATTGGTATATGATTCCAGTATCATTGCAGAAGTGAAGTATGATATGCTTTCAACGATGAAGGAATCAGAGGAGATTACGCTGGACTGGTGTAAGAAGCATATGTCCAGAATTACACTGGTGGATGCCTTCCTCAGACTCCTGTCACCATTGCTATAGGAATAAAGGCAAAGAGAGAAAATGACAAAAACAAATAAGAAACAAAAAGCCGGAGATCAAAAGCCGGCTTTTTCAAAAAAGAATGATTTCAAAAAAGAAGCAGCATTTCAGATTTTTAAAGAAAGCATTACAACGGCAGTCCTGTTGTACATGTTTGTTGTTTTTCCATTGGTTCTCCATGATGGATATAAGGATATTACGATCACAAAATACAATTTCTTTAAAAATGGAGTATTGATCTATGGGATATTGATGTGTCTGACATTTATACTCGGATTTACGGATCATATGGCAGAGCATACGGATGCTGCAAAAAAAACGGGAAGAGGCAGAAACTTTCTGGCATCGGATATCTGGATGGGAGCCTTTGTGCTGTCAGGCACACTTGCATGGATCATGGCAGATGATAAAATGGCAGCCTACACCGGATCCATGGGAAGACGCTGCGGACTGGAATTTCTTATGCTTGTGCTGGTGCTTTATATTGGCATTGGAAGCGGATATAAATGGCAGCAGATCCTGGCACCGGTGTTTTCTGTTATCAGTGGACTTACATTTTTGATGGGAAGCTTACAACACCTGGATATTGATGTGTTTTATCTGTTGTCACATATCAGAGAGGATCAGCAGGCGATGTTTCTGTCCACCTTTGGAAATATCAATATATTTGCTGGCTTTGTCTGTATCAGTGTTGCATTCTTTTCCGGTATGTATCTGATCGAAGAAAAGCGGGCATTCCGGATCTGCTATATGGCAGCCCTTGTGTTGGGCGGAGCCGCCTTGATCGCGGCAAACAGTGATAGTGCATATATGGGACTTGCTGCAGCATGGGTGATATTACTCTTTTTCGCATTAAAACGAAGCCTGCTTGCAGAATTTGTAACTGTTTGTACCACCTTTCTTTCCGGTTATACGATCATGGCGTGGATCACGACAGGAACCGGAAGGGGATATGAGAAGCTGTCCGGTCTGGCAAAGCTGGTGGATGCAAGAGAAATATTGACTGTCTGTTGTGTGATCGGTATCTTGTGTGCGATATGGTTATCAAAGAAGAAATATAATACGGGAAGATCCACATTATCCCGTTTGCTCATAGCAGGGATATTACTCATAGCAGGGATCACCGTGACAGTTATCGGCTGTTTCAACCATTGGGAGATCTTCGTATTTGATGATTTCTGGGGAGATTACAGAGGCTTCATCTGGTCGAGATTATGCCGGATCTATCAGGATCTGCCATTTGTTGATCAGATATTTGGAAATGGAAATGAAAGCATCTATGCGCTGATGTCTGCCCGGTATTATGATGAGATGCTTGCAGTAACCGGAACGGTTTATGACAGTGCGCATAATGAATATCTGCAGTATCTGGTCACGATGGGAGCTTTTGGACTGATCACTTATGTGGGGCTGATCATTACTTCAATCCGTAATTGTGTGAAAACCTGGAAGGATGAACCGGTGATGCTTGCGGTTCTGATGCTTATCGTTTCTTATATCACACAGGCGTTCGTCAATGTAGAGCAGCCGATCACGACACCGTTCCTGTTTTTATTTGTGGCAATAGCAGCAGGAATCCGCAGAAACAGTCTGAAAAAAGCAAACTGAAACACGGTCTTGTCAAAGTGTTGTATTTCGTTGTATAATCACGGAGTATGTGTATTATAGATGGATAATGACCGGAAAGTGATCGGAGACATATATTTTGCCGCAGCTATCCGGGCACAGAATAAATAAGTAGATAATAATTATGATATAAGAGGTCAGCATCTGAGCGGATGCTGTTACAGGAGGAAAAAAATGAAGGTTTATGACGAGTTAGTGGCAAGAGGATTAATTGCCCAGACAACAGATGAAGAAGAGATCAAAGAACTGGTAAATAATGGAAAAGCTGTTTTCTATATAGGATTTGACCCAACTGCAGACAGTCTTCATGTAGGACATTTCATGGCGCTTTGCCTGATGAAGCGTTTACAGATGGCAGGTAATAAGCCGATTGCCCTGATCGGTGGCGGTACAGCTATGATCGGTGATCCGTCCGGACGTACCGATATGAGACAGATGATGACAACAGAAACGATCGCTCATAATGTAGAATGTTTCAAGAAGCAGATGAGCCGTTTTATCGATTTCTCAGAAGGCAAGGCACTGCTTGTAAATAATGCAGACTGGTTACTGGATCTGAATTATGTAGATGTTCTTCGTGAGGTTGGCCCGCATTTCTCAGTTAACAATATGCTTCGTGCAGAGTGCTACAAGCAGAGAATGGAGAAGGGTTTAAGCTTCTTAGAGTTCAACTACATGATCATGCAGAGCTACGATTTCTATGAGTTATTCCAGAAATACGGCTGTAATATGCAGTTCGGTGGTGATGACCAGTGGAGCAACATGCTTGGTGGTACAGAACTGATCCGTAGAAAGCTTGGCAAGGATGCCTATGCTATGACGATCACCCTGCTTCTGAACTCAGAAGGCAAGAAGATGGGTAAGACACAGAAGGGTGCTGTATGGCTTGATCCAAACAAGACATCACCATTTGAGTTCTACCAGTACTGGAGAAATGTTGCAGATGCCGATGTATTAAAGTGTATCCGTATGCTGACCTTCCTTCCGCTGGAAGAGATCGACAAGATGGACAGTTGGGAAGGCAGCCAGTTAAATACAGCAAAAGAGATCCTCGCATTTGAACTTACAAAGCTGGTTCATGGCGAAGAAGAAGCAGTAAAGGCACAGGAGAGCGCAAGAGCATTATTCTCCAAGGGTGTTGCTGCTGATATGCCATCCGTTACATTATCAGCCGATGATTTCAAGGATGGTGCGATCGACATTGTATCTGTACTTGTAAAGTCCGGTCTGGTATCCTCCAGAAATGAAGGAAGACGTGCGGTAGAGCAGGGCGGTGTTGCTGTTGATGGTGACAAGATACCTGATATCTCAGTTACAATTCCGGAAGAGAAGTTTGATGGAGACGGAATTGTCGTAAGACGTGGTAAGAAGAACTTCCGTAAGATAAGTAAATAACAGATTCGAAAGAAGAATAAAATAAACATAATAAAAACTCCGGTTATCTGGATTCGAGTATGGATCCTGATGGTCGGAGTTTTTGTTATTATGATGTAAATTATGCAGAAAAAAAGCAGAAATGTCAGTTGTACATGTCATTTATGCATGATAAAACGTAGAATTGACAATCTATGTTTTTTTTAGTCTGTTTTATGGTATTCTAATTTCCGGATATTAGCGGTGTTTTGTGTAAGCCTCCATCAGACTGAGCATAACATGCTGGTCTTCAGGGGATAAGGATGAATAAAGAGCATTCAGTTTCGACTGATTATAGCTTTCAGAATGTTGATTGTATTCAAGAATATCAGAAAAAGTACAATCCAGATATTCGGTGATATTTGCAAGCGTATCCAGACTCACTTTGCAGATACCACGTTCAAGCTGACTGATAAAACCTACAGACAGATTGAGGTCTTCCGCCATCTGTTCCTGGGTGACATCTTTCATTTTTCTGCGTATTTTTATGCGTGATCCTATAATTTTATAATTCAGTGTCATGATGGTATTCCTTTTCTTTTTAAGTATTTTCTAATAAATATCAAAAAAGAAACAGATAGTGACACTTCTATTATATGTAAAAACTAACAATAATACTGCATATATCTAAGAAATATACTAAAATTTACAAGTGGCATTCAAATGAGAGGGAAGTGTTATACAAATGAAAATTGGTATATGTGATTCATCTATGCATGAAGTGGAAGCTGTGAAGGATTTTATAGAATCCCGTATGGATCTGGATAATGTAGAGTTTGAATTGTATCTGCCGGAAGAAGCGTCTATAGATGTAGAAGAAAGTACCTTTTCCTGTGATATATTTATCACGGAGATCGTATTTGACAATCTGCAATATAACGGGATCTGTCTGGCCAGAGCCATCAATCGTTCTGTTCCAAATTGCAAGATTATATTTTATGCAGACCATATTCCGGATGGCTGGGATATCTATGACGTGGAGCACTGCAATTGTGTTATGAAGCGAAACCGGGATACTAAGCTGGTGCATGCCGTTGATATGGCAATCAAGCGTCTGAATATGAGCAGAAGTAATTTTATCCGGGTCTGCTATGGGAAAACGATCAATATTTTTTCAGCTTCGGAGATCATCTGTATTCACAGAGATGATCGTCTCACCAGATACTGTACAACAAGAGGTGATTATGTGCAGTATATTACATTGACAAATGCTTTGAAAAATCTTCCAAAGGTATTTGTCCGTGTAAACAGTAATTGTATTATCAACCGTCAGCACGTCAAGCATTATTCCAGATCAACCGTAACTCTGGATAATGGAGAAGTTGTAAAGATCGGAAGACCATACAAAGAAGAAGTATTTTCATAAGAAAATGGAATGATTCTCCTTGTTTTGCAGATACTAGTTCGTATGAATATGTATCTATGAAACAGGGAGATTTTTTATATGAGAGATAAAATATTTGGAATATTACAACGGGTTGGACGGTCGTTTATGCTTCCAATCGCAATCCTGCCGGTAGCTGGACTGCTGCTTGGAATCGGAAGCTCCTTTACCAATGAAACCATGCTTGAAACATATGGGCTGATGCGGATCCTTGGGCCGGGAACGATATTTGCTGCTGTATTTGAAGTAATGAGCGAGGCAGGAAATGTGGTATTTGCCAATCTGCCGATCCTGTTTGCCATGGGCGTGGCGATCGGTATGGCAAAAAAGGAGAAAGAGGTCGCTGCACTGTCAGCAGCTATTGCATTCTTTATCATGCATGCATCGATCAGTGCCCTGATCACGATAAATGGTGGTACGGAAGCAATGCTTGCAGGGGCAGTTACTTCTGTCTGCGGTATCACATCTTTGCAAATGGGTGTATTTGGCGGTATTCTGGTAGGCCTTGGTGTGGCTGCCCTGCATAACCGCTTTTATAAGATCGAGCTGCCGCAGGTGTTATCCTTCTTTGGCGGTTCCAGATTCGTTCCGATCATATCAGCACTGGTATATACCGGAGTAGGTATTCTGATGTTCTTTATCTGGCCGGCGATCCAGAAAGGCATCTATACAGTAGGTGATCTGGTCTTAAATTCCGGCTATGCTGGAACCTGGGTATATGGATTTATGGAACGTCTTCTGATACCATTTGGTCTGCATCATGTGTTCTATCTGCCATTCTGGCAGACTGCGGTCGGAGGAACGCTGGAGGTTGGCGGGCGTGTTGTAGAAGGAGCGCAGAATATCTTCTTTGCACAGCTTGCGGATCCATCTGTTACAAAGTATGCGGTATCGGCCACCAGATTTATGTCCGGTAAATTCCCGCTTATAATATTCGGCCTGCCGGGAGCGGCTCTTGCCATGTATAAAACAGCAGCACCGGAGAAACGGAAGGCAGCAGGCGGACTGCTTCTTTCCGCAGCCCTTACAGCCATGATCACAGGTATTACAGAGCCGCTGGAATTCACATTTTTATTTGTCGCACCGGCTCTGTATGGAATCCATTGCATTCTGGCAGGCTTTGCCTATATGCTGATGCATGTATTTGAAGTCGGTGTGGGAATGACCTTCTCCGGCGGTCTGATCGATCTTACTTTGTTTGGCATCATGCAGGGAAATGCAAAGACGAACTGGATCTGGATCGTCATTGTTGGTATTGGTTATTTCATCGTATATTATGTATTGTTCTATTATCTGATCCGGCGGTTTGATCTGAAAACACCGGGCAGAGATAACAATGACGAAGTGAAATTATATCGTCGAAGTGATGTGGATGCCAGAAAGCATGGAGAAAATGTCGGGGAGCAGGGATCAGGCAATGGTCGGCATCCGGATGTTTTCCGGAATCAAAGCCCACAGATGGAGACTTCCAGGCTGATCTGTGAAGGACTTGGCGGCAAGGCCAATATATCGGATGTTGACTGCTGCGCAACCAGACTGCGTTGTACGGTATATGATGCAGCTCTTGTAAAAGAAGATATTCTCCGGGCAAGCGGAGCATCCGGTGTGGTGAAAAAAGGAAATGGCGTACAGGTTATCTATGGTCCGAAGGTGTCTGTGATCAAATCCAATCTGGAAGATTATCTGGAGGGGGATGATGAGAAAGCGGTTATTGCAGATGAGGGAGGACAAAGAGAGGATGTCGTTGCAGGCAAAGCGAAGAACAGAAGAAATGCAAGAAACAGACAGAAAAAGCATATGGATGATAATACAGTATTTATTTTGAGTCCGGTTACAGGCGAGGTGTGTGAACTGGAGAAGGTGCCGGATGAGGCATTTTCCAGTGAAATGATGGGTGATGGAATCGCTGTATTGCCAACGGATCCCGAAATAACCGCGCCTATTGCCGGAACGGTTGCCTTTGTCTTTGACACGAAGCATGCCATAGGGTTGGTAACGGAACAGGGAATCGGTGTGATGATCCATATCGGAATCGATACGGTAAAGCTAAATGGCAAAGGCTTTGACGTATTGGTTGAGACCGGACAGACAGTGGCTGCCGGACAGCCGGTCATGCGGCTTGATCTTCCTTATCTGAAGAAGCATGCGCCATCCTTAATATCCCCTGTCATCATAACAGAGCTTCCGGATGGCTATAAACTGCACCCGGTAAAGACCGGAAAGGTGAAGAATGGCGAGGAGATTCTGGTGGTGGAGAAGGGGTAGGATAAATAGAAATGACGGAAGGATTTCCACTTGTGGAAATCCTTTTGTGAATATATTATAATGATAAATAGATTAAAGGCAACAAAGGTGGAAGGATAAATGGCAGGAAAAAAACTGGATGAACAGATGGAAAAGACAATACGGAATAATTACAGACGATTGACAGGCTGTCTGATCGACCGGAAAATGACGATCACAACTATGGAAAGTATCACCTGCGGGCAGATCGCTTCCCTGATCACAGATACCGAAGGGGCATCTGCAATATTAAAAGGGGCATTTGTAACCTATTCCAACGAAGCAAAGGTCATGCAGGGTGTTCCGGAAGCTGTGATAGAAACTTATGGTGTCTATTCCAAAGAAACAGCGCGGGCAATGGCGGAAGCCTGTAAACGGGCATATCGTGCAGATATCGGAATCGGTATTACCGGTACAACGGGAAATATTGATCCAAACAATCAGGATAGTGTACCGGGAGAAGTATATTACGCAGTGGCTGTTTCTGATACGATCATCGATGGATATTTCCAGATGGGAGAACAGGATTCCAGACTGTATTATAAACTTTATGCTGCGGAGAAGGTGGCAGAAACGCTTGGGGATGTGCTTGGGGTTGAAATAGAAGCGGTTCTTGCATAAAAACATAGGAAATATATTAACTATGATCGTATAGATAGTTTAACAAATTTAAAATGATTGAAGAGAAAAAGAGGTGATAAAATATTATGGTTGATAAAGAATATTTTGGTGAAGATAAAAATATAGAATTTAAACAGACGATTCCTCAAAATCATGAGAAGCTTTTAAAGGATATTATTGCATTTTCTAATAGTTCTGGCGGGCAGGTGATTGTTGGGATTGAAGATGAAACAGGTGTTGTGTGCGGAATTGGTGATCAAAGCCCATTTAAATTATCTGATGCTATATCCAATATGATTTCAGATTCTTGTACGCCTCAGATAGAACCAGATATTTCTATACAAACTTTAGAGGATAAAACGATTCTTGTAATAGATGTTGCACCAGGAAAATTTAGGCCATATTATCTTGGAAAAAAGGGAAAAGAGAATAGTTCTTATATAAGGATAAATGGAACCAGCAGACCGGCAGATGAAAGAAAATTAAGAGAACTGGAATTAGAAGGACAGAATATATCTTATGACACTCTTCAGGAAATTGGTCAAAAATATGATGAGAAAAAATCGTTAGCTTTGTGCAAGAAGATGAAACAGATTGCTATTGATTCGTGTAAGACGGAAGAAGAAAAAATGGCTGTTAAAGATATGACATTAGAAAAGTTGAATGATTTTGGAGTCCTTTGTAAAGTTGGCAGAAATTCATATCCAACACATGCATTTAATCTTTTAACAGACAATACAAATAAATTTTCTAAAATACAATGTGCTTTATTCAAAGGAAATACGAGAGATATATTTATTGATCGAAAAGAATTTTCTGGTCCAGTGTACGAGCAAGTAGATGATGCATATAATTTTGTTCTAAGACATATTGATATGGGAGCAGAGATCGAGGGTGAATATCGTAAAGATGTCTATGAACTTCCTATATCGGCAATAAGAGAAATTATAGCAAATGCCGTTCTTCATAGAAGTTATCTTGATAAATCTTGCATTCAAGTATGTATTTATGACGATAGAATGGAAGTTTCTTCACCAGGAATGCTTTATGGTGGATTGGATATAGAGACAGTTAAAACAGGAAAATCAACATGCAGAAATGAAGCTATTGCGGAGGCATTTCATTATATGCATATAGCAGAAGCATGGGGAACAGGAATACCAAGAGTTATCAATAGATGCAGAGAATATGGCTTGCAGGCACCGTTGTTTGAAGAATTTGGAGATGGATTTAAGGCAACACTTTTTAGAAAAGTAAGCAACACTCCTGAAAAAGTAAGCAACACTCCTGAAAAAGTAAGCAACACTTCTGAAAAAGTAAGCAACACTCCTGAAAAAGTAAGCAATGACTTCGAAAAATATTTACCGTTATTAAGAAAAGAAAATACCACAGCTATTTTTATAAATAATATTGAAAAAGTATTTGAACAGTGTGGGACAGATGTGTTGTTTGGGCAGACAAATGTAATGGAATGGCTTGGGTGTTCAAAATCCAAGGCTACAAATATAATGAATGCGCTAAAGAAGGCGAATGTAATAGAAAAAGTAACAGGTTTTGGGGCCGGAAAATATAAGTTTTTAAAGCTGTAGTAAAGTTGTTTTAACATAGAAGGTACTTAAGATTGAAAAATAATGAGAAACGAGGGTAAAAAAGGATGAGAAAAAAAGCAGGATTTATAGTATTAAGTATGGCACTGGCAGGCAGCCTCATGGGGTGCAGTTTTTCCTTAAACAAAGATGCTGATGGCAGCGGCAAAAAGACCGGAACAACTGTGACAGAAGAAACCGGAAAAACGGATGAAACAACCGGGACGGATACAAGTGCTGACACGGAAACATCAGAGGAGGTTTCTTCTGCAGCAGGATCAGATGGCAAGGCATCCGCACTTCCGGAAGAAAAAGAAGTGGGATTTGGAACCGGTGAAATGCCGGAAGCGTATTCGGATAACATGGTTGTTGATTCGAAAATGTCCGGAAAAGTGCAGACGAAAGATGGGGAGGTTGTATACCATTTACCATACATAGATTATGACAGTACCGCCTGTGAAAATGTAAATACACAGATAGAGAAGCTCGGAAATGATTATATGGCGAAAGCGGGAACCGAATATACATATTGTATCGCTATCGGATATGAGTGGTCTGTTTATCAGGATCTGTTGTCGGTAGTTGTGCGGGTGGATTTTGATGCAAATGAATATACAGATTTTTATGTATATACGATCGATCTTCGTAAAGATGTACTTCTTTCAAAGGATGATGTGCTGGCTTATCTGGATATTGATGAAAATTCATATGAAAAAAACGTTCAGGATGCAATGGACAGTTGTTTTACCAATACATATAAAGATATGGAAGGAACGGATTCTTTTCTGAAAGAAACTTATAACTGGACGATTGCTTTATCCAATGTGCGGGATGCGGTACCTTATGTAGATGAGGATGGAGAGTTGTGTGTAGTTGGTAAGATATATTCTGTTGCAGGACCATCCTATTATCCACGTCAGTTAAGTGTGGATAATCTGGAGGATGAATGTGAATATAGCGGTAGAGCGTATGAGCCGTTTTATTATAATCCAACATCAGAAGATGATTCTTCCGATGACTACATTCTTCCATATAGTGACAGCGAATATCTGACGGAGGATGATCTGGATGGATTAACACCGGATGAGATTCGTCTGGCATGTAACGAACTGTATGCCCGTCATGGAAGAAAGTTCAAAGACGCCGATTATCAGGCATATTTCAATTCCAAAAGCTGGTATCATGGAACGGTCGAGCCGGATGATTTTGACGACACAGCAGTATTTAATAAATACGAACTGGCAAACCGGGATTTTATAATAGCGTATGAGAAGGAGAAAGGGTATAAGTAGGAAAGTTAAAAGAAAGTGTGATACTTTTAAATTGGGAACAGAAATTGACGAATGTATAATGACCAGAAGAAAAATGGTTTTCACGACAGATGATGAAGTGATTATTGAACTTATGTAGATCTTAAAGAAGAATTGGATGAATAAACAGGCTAGAGGTGTATTTGAGATAAGTGCAATGGTTGATATGCTTGCTGCAAAGTTTGATCAGATAATTCATAGCCTGTGGATATGCGTAAGGAACTTTGTGATATGAAAGAAAATCAGGGATCAAAGACATTAAAGGCGACATTATCCGAGAGAAGACCGTACTAAAAAATATTGTAATAAAATGAAGCAGAATAGTTAAGAGGGGATTGTTGTCATTCCGTTAAATTCTGATTAACTGTTGCATTTCTGTAATCCACTTTGATATTACATTTGCAACTTATTATGTCAAGAAACAAAGAGGAGAAAAACTCATCAAGTGAATATTACTCATGTAGTAAAGAAGTTTAATTGAATCATCAATGCATTGGAGAAAGACAAGGATTTGACTTTAGTATTCAAAAGTTTTATAAAATCTCAATTATAAGTTGATTTCTATATCTGAAAAACGATATATTTAGATGATTTATTAAGGTTAACCATTTTACAAATCAAAAATCTTTTGAATTTGTAGCTTATTATTTTATAGTCTAGTAAATGACAAACATTGCAAAACATTATGGTTAGGATATGATCCTTTTGCGATAAATAATATTACAATATTTAAGAATGAGAACAATTCAAAAATGAAAAGTATAATTTTAATTATTGTGAATTGAATGATAAATAATTTGTAAATAAAAAGATTACTATCAAACGTAAATATTCAGAGAGGGGGATTTTCTTATTGGATATAACCAGAAGACGACTTTTTTACGGATGTTCTTCTGAAATTTATTCATTTGGGTAAGAAGCCGTTCAAATGACTTTATTGAAATTAGAATTATGAAGCAATTAAGTAGTGCGTTGATAACAAAGATGTAATAGTGATATAAAATAAACTTGCATAGTAACTAAATCTTGAATATAATTTTAGATAGCTATTGTATGTGTGCTGGTAATAATAATTAAATAGTTTATTATAGATTAGTATTAGGGAGATTATATAGAAATATGTATAGAATTCAAAATAATATAGAAATTGTATCAGGGGCAAGACATCATTGTATTTACAATTTAAATAATCAAAAACTATATAATTTAGATACTGAGCACTTAAATTATTTAAAAAAACTTACTTCTGATGTTGATGGATGTGTGCCTAAAACGGTTAGAGATTTTTTTGTAAATGAAGGGATTATAGTTAAAACTAATAATGAATTAGTGAAAGAGATAAAACCTTTTGTTTATGAAAAGAATGTTGACTTTGCATGGATAGAGGTTACACAGAAATGTAATTTGTATTGCAGGCATTGCTATGAAGGTTCATCAGAAAACGTTGTGGATAGTGAAATGGTAATGGATGATTATAATGTAGCTGTCAAGGCATTGAATTCTATAGGTATAAAACGGATACAACTTGTTGGTGGAGAACCTCTAACTCATCCATATATATCAGATATGATGAATATCGCAAAGGATATGTTTGAGTTTGTAGAGGTATATACAAATGGAACATTATTGAATGATAAATTATTACAGTTAATAACACAAAAAGGCATCGCTCTAGCATTTTCTTTGTATTCAGATGACTGTTCAGTTCATGACTCGGTTACTTGTATTGCTGGTTCTTATGAGTTAACAAGCAATAGCATAAATAGAGCGTTGAAGATGGGAAATAGAGTAAGAGTTGCTTCTGTGGAAATGGCAGGTGTTCAGAGATATATATTCAATGATGAAAGGGTAATGGCTCGTTCTGATTTGCCACGGATTACAGGAAGAGCAGGGTTACATTTATATTCATTAGATATGTTGCGTAGAAAATTGATAACAAAAGATACATTTCGTAAACCTATTAATGTAAATGAGTTTGTAAAAAATAGAAAAATTCATAATTGCTTTGGGTCAAAAATGTATATTAATTATAAATTGGATGTATATCCTTGCGTTATGGAACGAAGATTGACGTATGGAAATCTGAAAAGCACACCAATAGAACAGATGGTTGGTGGAAATTCGGTTTTTCTTACAAAGGATAAGATAGTTGGCTGTAAAGATTGTGAATTTAGATATGCTTGCTTTGATTGCAGACCTGATAGTAATGGAAAAGGGGTATATGATAAACCATGGTTTTGTACATATGATCCTTACAAAGGGGAATGGATTGATGTTGATGAATTTATGAATTCGCTTCTTGCAAATTCGTAAAGATAGATAAAATAAAAAAGAGTAGGAGGTGGGCGAAATGTTAGAGTGTTTAACAGAGTTTAAAGTTGATGAAAAAATGGAGGCAACATGTATACCTTGTCCTGTAGATTCACCAACATGTGATCCTCATGTTCCGACATGTGATCCTCATTTGCCATAGAGTTATGGAACAGTCGATGCAATGATTTATAATGAAAATTTGCGTATTAAGGGGGCTGTAAAAAAACTCCCCTAAAAGGAAAACAGCTATGAGCTCGCGCTCATAGCTGTTTTTTGGTATAATTAATTATGCGACTAATTAATCATAAAACCAATGATAATTATACTGTAAAACAATTGAAATTACCATTGGTTATCGAAAAATTAATTGATATTTCTGATCCGGTCTATACTTTTTGCGACGTAATGGATCACATTGATCTAACACCATACTTTGTAGAAGGGAAAGGTTACAAAACAGGTCGCCCAAGATGTGATGCAGAAAAGTTGTTAAAAGTTATTCTGTTTGCTTTCATGGAAAATGGTTATTGTTCACTTCGTGAAATCGAAAAGCTGTGTAACAATGACATAAGATTTATGTACTTATTGGATGAAATGAAAGCACCTACATTTGCTACTTTCGACAACTTTATTCGCAATGAACTTACAACAAACATTGAAGATATATTAACGCCATTAACTCATATATATTTGATAAGGAAAAAGTCGATTTAAATCATACTTACATTGATGGAACAAAGATTGAAGCTAATGCAAACAAATATACATGGGTATGGAAGAAATCATGTACCAGAAATCGACTTAAAGTTTTTGGTTATGTTTCTGAACTGATAGATGAAATGAATTCACAGGTATTAAATAATTATGGACTTAAAATTGAAGCCAGAGATGAATATGCCATTGAATATCTGGAAGAAATCCTAGATAAGTATGCTGAGCTAACTTCACTTAATCCTGATACATTTGTTCATGGAAAAGAGCAAAGAAAAACTTTATATCAGCGTCAGTACGAGAAACTTACTAATTACATAGAAAGATTGAAGAATTACGCCAGACATATAGAAATATGTGGCGATAACAGAAACAGTTATTCGAAAACCGATCATTCAGCTTCTTTTATGAGAATAAAAACTGATTACATGGGAAATGATCAGTTGCTTCCTGCGTATAACCTACAAGCAGCCATCTGTGATGAATACATCGCAGTTGTTGATGTTAAACAATACGCATCTGACATGGAATGTTTCGTTCCACTTATGGAGAAGTTTAAACAGACTTATGGTCATTACCCTAAATACCCAGTTGCAGATGCCGGATATGGCTCATACAACAATTACATTTATTGCGAAGAGCATGGGATGGAAAAGTACATGAAATTTACCATGTTCAAGAAGGAAACAACAGATAAAAAGTATAGAAATAATCCATACCGAATAAACAACTTTAAAAGAGATTCCGATGGATTTCTTGTCTGTCCAAATGGGAAGAAATTTATACTTAAATACAATAAACATGTTTATAAAAACAAGTATGAACAGACAGAAGAAATATATGAATGTGAAGATTGCACCGGCTGTCCTTATCGCGAAGAATGTTGTAAGAAAAAAGAAGGAAACAGAACAGCAAGATTAAACAGGAAATTAACATCAATGCATGAAGAAGTGATTGAAAATCTTGAATCAGTACATGGAGCACTGCTTCGAATGAACAGAAGCATACAATCTGAAGGAACATTTGGTGTTATTAAATGGGACAGATCTTATAAAAGACTCTTCAGGAGAGGCATGGAAAACGTAAATTTGGAACTAACGTTAATTGCCTGTGCTTTTAATCTTTATAAATATCACAATAAACGTAATAGGTTGAAGCTCATTGCATAACTATCTGTAACTGAATAGACTGAAAAAAGCTCTTATTAAAGTACCCTAAAAATCAACAATAATCCTCAATTAACATAAAGAAACAGAGATGCATTGGCAATGGTCAATGGCATCTCTGCTAATTACGGACTTTTTTTACAGCCCTTTTTTATGGGATGTGACGCTGTTGGACTTGCTAAGCATGTAAAACATAAACCACTTGCTAAGCAGGTGCGCGATGAGTGTTATACAAAAAATCACCTTTCTCTTGTAATGTAGTTGTTCAGACTATCTTATAAGAAAGAAAAGGTGATTATATGGCCAATAAGATAAATAGTTTAGCACACACAAAATGGGTATGTAAATACCATATTGTGTTTACTCCAAAGTATAGACGAAAAATAATTTATAATCAATACAAGGAAAGTATTCGAAATATAATAAAGCAATTATGTGCATACAAAGGAGTGGAGATAATAGAGGGGCATCTAATGTCAGATTATATTTACATGTTAGTGAGCATTTCGCCAAAGATAAGTGTACCGTCATTTATGGGATATCTAAAAGGTAAGAGTGCATTGATGATATTCGATAAACATGCAAACTTAAAGTATAAGTTTGAAAACCGACATTTTGGGATGGAAGGATATTATATGAGTACAGTAGGTTTAAATGAAGCAACAATCAAAAAATACATTTAGGAACAAGAGAGTCACGATATCGTATTGGATAAGCTGAGTGTAAAAGAATATGAGGACCCTTTAAGTGTAGCAGGTAATACAAATACCCCTTCAAGGGGTGGTAAAAGTGGCAAAGGCAAGATAGCTTGAACAAAGTGAAAGCCAGCGCCTTTAGACGCTGGCCGGTAATAATCCCTTATAGGGCTAGAGCAAATCATCAATTGGTGGTTATGATTATTTAAAGAAACTTTTTATAAAATACCATAGTATTGCAATGATAATAACAATTGGGATTAGTGATATCAAAAAGTTCAAAATAGATTCTATTATTATATAACGCATACGCCAAATTACTATTGCTATAATAATTATTCCAAGTATTAAAAGAAAGCGAAAAACATATCTCCATTGTATGTTTCTAAAGAAATTACTTACAGCAAGTCGATTGTAGTCTCGTTGTATACGACGTTGTTGCGCCTCTAGACGTTGCATTTCATGCTTATATGCTTCATTGTGATATGGAGATGTAGGATGAGATAAAGAGGGCGATATTACAGGTGGCGTAGATGAAGTTTCAACATCAGGTACATAAGGACTTGAATCAGAGGTAAATTGGGCAAAATAGCCACCTTCGGTGGATGTGGAAATAGAGGTATTTGCTTTTGGAGAAGAATTGCAAGCTTCTGAAGACATTTTATTGTTAATTGAAGGCGCTACTTGGAAACTATTTGAAATATGTTCACTGTTATATGATGCCTGTAATTCTTCAAAAATATTATTTGTTTTATTCGAGTGACTGTCTGCAATATCGTTATTGGTAGCAAGTAAATTTTCATTCAAAGAAAATGGTATAGGTGCCTGGACAAATCCATCACTTATTAATTCTATATCACTGACTTTATTTTCGAATATTCTACCTCCACAAAACGGACAATTGCTGTGTTTGTTTGAAAATATATATAAGCAGTTATTGCATCGATATGACATTAACTGTCTCCTTTCTATTTAATTAATTGTTTAATTAAATGTAAAATTGTTGATTAGTACTGGAATAGGGTGGCTTTTGCCATAAAGCAGACAGCCAGCTCCCAGATTTGTTAATTCTTCGGGAGTTATGATTTTTTGACTTATTTCCCGTTGTACATCGCCGTCTCCATGATCACTAAAAATACGAAAAGGTTGTCTATGTCGATTAACATGGTGTTCTGTGACTTGTTTAAAATAATTACCAATTCCATCAGAAAATGGTTGAGCTGAAATTGTGCTTGCACATGAAAAAATAAACATTTCCTGTATTTGCCCAAATAAATCAGCTAATTCGTTTGAATTATCAGGAGAAATCACACTGGAAGTGTTCTCTGAAACAATGCCAGTGCTATAAATGGATGAATTATGGTCTGATAAAAATATATTTTTCAACTTGGAGGATTGGTTAATATTAATTCCGTATTCTACAAGCAAAAAAGGATTGTTGGATTCGGTAAGATGTTGGATTTCGTAGAAAACGTAATCAAGTACATCTGGTCTAGTACCAGGAATGTTAATGCTTAATAATTGCTTGTTGGCGACTGTACTAATTATACTTGTTTTCGTGTGATTTTGAAAACCACGTGAATTCCATAGAATGCCGCTAATACTATGGGCGAAACTATTAACGGCATTATATGCCGTTTGTTGTATTCCATAGGCAGATAATCTACTTGTGATACTTTGTTTGATATCATTAGGAAGATATGTTAACACCTCATTTCTTAATACATTAAATGGCATACTAGTTAACTCAAGTAATAAATCAAGGTTGTATGGATAGTTCCCGAAAATGCCATTTCTTTTTGAAAATTGATATTTTATGATTGATAAGTAGTCTGATAGAATACTTCTCATTTGCTGGATGTCTGAATTAATGCCATAATTAGTAGATGGAACAATCACATTAAGGATTTCATTATCATTTAAGCCGTATAATGGGTCATAATATGAAGTTATCGGTTGCAAGGACTTTGTTTGATTGGCAAGGATCATTTTGAAATTTGTATTACCCAAGGATGGATTTAAGGTATATATTTCTCCAAGCTGATTCTCAAATAATAGGTTATTATGTAATAAAACAATTCCCATTTTACCGCAATAGTTTGAAAGTAAATTTAATAGTAATTGTTCACGTTGAAATGGGACTCCACAAAAGATGCCAAATGATTGATCAGTACTAACAAATGCATCTTTAGCGGACATTCTTGGTATATTATTTATTGATCGAATATGGTTAATATGAGCCATAATATATCTCTCCTTTTTTAAAACATATCCTCTTCAAAAAAGAAGAAGAAAGGATCATTTTGTGAAGAAAGCCCTACAATAGCTTGGCCGGGCTTTTCGAGCAATCTATAGTGCCATGGTTCAACAGTGTTGCCGTCACGTTCTTTGTCTATAGGGGCATTACTTTCATTATGATATCTATAAGAAATAAAATTTGTTCCAAAAAGTTTAGAGACATATTCACGTGATTCATAATCTGCAGTTTTTAGCGCAATTATAGAACCAAAACCACTTAATATTACTTGACCAGTTTCTTTTCCGTAAATTGAGTAAATTTGTCCAATACTTTGTAATCCAGCCACGACAGAAACGTGTTTACTACGTCCAAAATTTAATGCATCTTCCAAATGAGTTATTTTGGGCAAAAGTTTTAATTCATCTAAGAAAATATGAGTGTGACCATTTGAAAATTCACTTAGTGATTCTTTGAGTGCTAAATCTATCAATAATCTATAAATGGGAGTCATGGTTTCTCCAATGGATAAATCATATAATATGAAAATTGATTTACCACCTTTGTTTCTTATTGCTTTTCTTATTGAAAATGAGGGGTGTGCAGTTGTTGGACGTCTAACAAAAATACCTTGGAAACAATCGTAGAGCATGCTCCTAAGTTCTCCGAATACACCTAAAGCTTGATTGTTGTCACCATTACCAATATATGAGATTAAGCCTTTCATATCGGAATAAAGCTTAAAAAATTCAACAAAATCTGCTGGCGTATTGCGTAGTATAAAGTTTACAAGATCATAATTGTTTAAACGACTACTCCATTCGTTTGGATTGTCATTTTGTCTTCTTATAAAATAGATAATAATATTTGCAAAAATATCCCTCGCAGCATTACAAAAGAATGGTTGGGTTTGAGAACCTCTATCTTTAAAAAGAATTGACGCAATTTCACGGGCATTTGACTCATAATCAATAGGTTGATTGCCGTCAACCAATACCTCGTCGAAAATATTCCATGTGACGCTCTTGTCTCGGAAACGATGATCGTTTCCTATGATATAGTCGCCCCATGATAAAAAATCTTTGTGACCAATGTAGTCACCCTTAGTATCAAAAATTAAACTGATACCATCTTTTCTCTCTGATGTATTCCAATATTTTACTTGTGCAACAATCTGATTTAACACATTGGTTTTTCCACTTCCTGCACTACCTAATAAAAGAACATTCTTAAAAACAGATGGTTCATCAATGGCAAATGAATGTCCTGAGACTTGATCTCTGAATATTAAGCGTGGTTTATTTCTTGTTGCAACATATTTTCCGTTGGAAACGCTGCTTCCGTAAAGTATATTGTCTGAAATAATTCCCATTAATATTGATTCCTCCTACATTTCATAATCATTTGTAACAGTATTTTCATTAGTATGAGATGCTTCTGCACTTGTCACAAATCCACCATCATAGAAGGATGAACTACCATCCATTGTTGAGGATTGTGAACTAACAGTATTTGTTTCATCATAAAAGGATGAGTTACCATCTATAGACGAAAGTTGAGGGCTTTCAGTATTTGATTCACGAGTTATATAATACTGATTGTCACATAGATAATTTATTGCTTGATAACTGGCAGACCCGTTATTACGATAAATACCGTGATCTCTGTCTTGAATAACATCATTTAGTGTATGCTCTATATTGGGATCGTTGTATGTTTCAACGGATGCCTCAAGTGCAGAGTTGAATGAATCTATTTTGACATATTCGATATAGTCTTTTTGTGAAGGGTCATATATTCCTGTGTATTCCGCTACTTCAGAAATTGCCTCGAGAGTTTTTAACTGTCCCATCGCAAAAGCTTCTTTTTCGATTCCTTGAATGCGATAGAGTGAGAAATCTGCTTCGGATCTTATATATGTATTTGGCATTCTTCCAGTCGCTTCTTGTATACCATGAGTTCCTTCGTGATATATTGTATCTAGGGTATTCCAGCTTGGAGCTATAGCTGGTATCTCTCTTGTTTGTATATTTCCATTTGCGTCAGTATAATTTTGAATGAATGTGCCATTTTTGAGTAGAGATTCATTCAGAGTAATTGTATTGCCAATTTGATATCCATATGTACCGCCTTGCATTTTAGCTGTTTGAATTGTACAAGGGGCGACCCCGTTGGATAGTGCATATCGGTTTTCTACTTCTTGACACGCACCAACTTTATCTTCGAAACTTAATTCATCCCACGTTTTGCTAGAAAATAAGGAGTGCAGTTGAGTGTTACTATAATTGTTAAATTCATTCATGCTACCTACCTCTTCTTCTTAAAATAAGTGCTTTTCCTTTGAATGAATCTTGCAAATACTTATTCATCAGCATAACTGCATCTAAATAGCAACAATTATTACACAGTGCTCGTATTAAGTAGATGCTAAATTCTCCATATTCGAAATCTACTTCTTGTTCATATAAAACATACGAAGTTATGCTGGACTCCAATCGAGAATCACAGTTTCTTATAAATTCATCAATAATTCTATGAATAGCATCTGTATTCCAACTAGGATGAAAAGATGCATATTTTGATTCTAACTCTATAGAAGAAATATTTAGCATAGATAAATCCTCCTTATTCAAACTTTCTTTTCACTATACTTTAACATAAAAAAATAGATAATTCAATCATATTTCATCATTGAACAACATAAAACTTCATAAAAGTTCAAAAAAGTTCTTGTCTATAATGCTTAATTATGATATTCTAATCAATAATAATATTGTTGAAAATGCATATAGAATTTGAAAGTGTATTTTTAAAATGGAGGAATAAATGTATATAGCTAAAAAAATTGGTAGCAGAATAGTGGTTCTACGTGCAGAAGCAGGACTGACGCAACAACAACTTGCTAAACAATTGGATACGTCACAGCGAACTGTTGCAGCGTGGGAGGCAGGTGATTCGGTACCAAGAAAAACAATGCAAGTAAAAATAGCTCAAATATTTGGATTGCCTAAAGATTATTTTTTTGATTTAGATTCAGATGATGCGGGTAGTAATTCTGAATCTATTAATTCGTCAGAAAGAAAATTGATAAATGTTGTAGATGATGCGATTTCTGGGGCAGGTATAGATGTAAGCGAGGAAAAGAAAAAACAAATAATGGATTCGATACAGGAAATACTAGAAGTAAAGAAATAATTGCTGGGGGAATGATGTTAAATGTTGATACAAGTTATAGGAGGTGATTTCGGGGACTGCACAACAGATATGTCTTTTATTGATGGATACAACCCGGCGAATAAAATGAGTGGGATGGTTCACGATTTAGTGCCTGGGAAGTTTATTTATGGAATTCCAAATATTTATTATTCTCGTAAAGTAGGAAAGATACTTTATGGACAGGATGTAATTCCTTCTAAGGCAAAACCAGAGAAAAATAGATTAAGAAATTTAAGAAGGTATTTGATTGAAAAATTCAAATCGATGATAGAGTTATATTTTATGGTGATGCAATAACGGAGGTGATTCAGCATTGTATATGGGTGGCAAATAAGTCCCTCGAGTTAGGATGGCTAGTTACGACTAATTTGATTTCTTTACATATCCTGCAATATATACTTTTGCCCAGAAGCAGCATCTGATTGAACTTGTTGAGAAAGCAACACTTGAAGATGGGAGTAAACTCAAAGTATATAGAACTATTGCAGAGTCAGCAGCTGCAGCCCGGGATTATCTTGCTCAATTTGCAAATAAAGATGCTGATACAACAGTGCTTAAGTATGATTTAGGTGGTGGAATATTTGATCTTGACCTTGTATCTGTGTATTCCAAGAGCCGAAAGTGTATTGCCCGAGTAGGGCAACAGCATATGGAACAGCAAGATACAATGTGTATAAATATGAAAATTCTGCGATTATCAAAGAAAAGTATAATCCAATAAGGATAAAAAATAATCTGGGAGATATAAGACAAGTAGGATTTTTTTGAAATTGTGTCATGTAAGTCGTCAATAATGATGTTTAGCGTAGATAGTATTTGTATTCAAGAATATGATAGAAAGTTAATATGATTAGTTGTGCAGTAAATATGTCCGTTAGAGTTAGTGTAAACATTACTATTAGTAGTAATGAGATGTTAGATATTGAAATTAATGAATTTTGCAAGAATAAATGTATATAAACTGTTTCAAGCATGTTAAACGGATTGAAATAAAAATATATTGCGAAGGAGAAATAATAATGGAACCTATTATTGGATTAGATTTTGGAAATTTTAATTCATTTCCTTGTTACATTCAGGATTTTGACCCCGGAACTAGAATGGGAGGAATCGTGCATGATTTATTACCACTAAAATTAAATGCAGGCGCAGGAATACCTAGTGTGTATTTTTATTCACAGAGATTGGGCCGATCATTATGTGGCAATGAGGCTGTTAGTAGAAAGGCTATACCTGAGCAAAATAGATTAAGATACTTAAAGAGGCATTTGGGACAGACGATACAGATAGATGGCAGAACGATATCTTATGATGATGCAATAACAGAAGTCGTTCAGCATTGTATTCGTGTGGCAAACAAATGTCTCGAAGATAATTGGCAAGTAACAACTGATTTGGTATCTTTATCATATCCTGCAACATATACTTTTGCCCAGAAACAACATCTGATTGAACTTGTTGAGAAAGCAACACTTGAAGATGGAAGAAAACTCAAAGTATATGGAACCATCGCAGAGCCGGCAGCCGCAGCACTGGATTATCTTGCCCAATTTGCAAATAAAGATATCGATACAACAGTGCTTACATATGATTTAGGTGGTGGAACATTTGATCTGGGCCTTGTATCTGTGTATCCAAAGGGTCGAAAAGGAAGAGATGGAAATACATATTATTATGACATTATCAATACTAGTGGAATTCCGGATTTGGGTGGTGCTGAATTTGATGAAGTAATGTTTCAGCTGGTTTCTTCAAAGATTAATGTGTCTTTGGATCCTCAAATGAAAGCAATACTAAAAAATGCTTCGGAGACAGCAAAAGTTGAATTAAGTGATATGATGGATACGTTAATTCAAATTTTCACAGCAAATGGTCCGTTGGAAATTTCTGTAACAAGACCTGAGTTTGAAAGAGTAGCTATGCCTTTAGTTCAGAAAACAATAGATGAAACGAGACGAATGCTAAATACTCATGCTAATCAGAAACCTGACATTATTCTTTTGACTGGTGGGGCGAGCCAGATGCCTATAATCATGCGAGAAATGGAAAAGGCATTTCCGAATTACAAAGGAAAAATAAAAACATATAAACCGAGTATGGCGATTGCTTATGGAGCAGCAAGATATGGAACGACTGAAGGAAATACAGATCCAAGTGTAAAGCAGAGAATCAGTAGAGATCTAGGAATAAGATTCTACAAGGGAAACTCGGATATAGAATATATTAGTACATGTTTGAAGGCTGGAACAGAAATACCCTGTGAAACAAGTTTTGAGGAATCGTCTACAAGAAAGGAAACTAATTCTTCATATTTTGGGTTATATGAAGCAAAAATACAGAATCCGGATCCATTAAATTGGGGGAATGATTATGTATTTATTAAAGGGCTAACATTAAAATATGGGAAAACTGTTCCAGCAGGCTATAAATCTGAAACAAGACTCGTAGTCGATGCAAGAGGGATGTTAACATTAGAAGCTCGGGAGAAGGATAATCCTAGTAATCTCATTAGCGTTGATGAAGAATTAAAAAATCTTTCGTAGGAGGGAATAAGACATGAATGATATATTTGGTTGTGATATTGGTAATGGTTTTGGATATATATCGGTATTAGAACGAGAAAATACAGATCCAGTTGTATTATTGCCTTCAAAAATACCAAAAGAAGGTATGCCTACTAGCGCATATATTTCTTCTAGTAGTGAAATAGAGGTTTTTAGTGGAAGAAGCGCAATTGACAAATATGGTAGTAGAAATGCTAATAAACTTGTTCATGCTATAAAAACAAGAATGGTCGAAGAGACGATTAATGTTGGGGGTATTTCTGTAAATACGGACGATATCTATGCCGCAATTGTTAGAGATTTGATAATACTTGGAAATGAATCCAGACAATCTATGGGAAAGGAAAAAATATATGATTTGGTTTTCACATTCCCAGCATCAATCTCAAATGATATTGCTATGATTAATCGTATGCAGAACAGCATAGAAAAAAATATTATTGATGGGCATAAGTTACATGTTGTATCCCGTTTGCCGGAACCGGCAGCAGTTGCTGTAGATTATCTTTATTACATGAGAAATGTAGTTGAAAGTAACAAAAGAATCATTAAAGACGAGTATTCTATTTTGGTGTACGACTTAGGATATGGTACATTTGACATTGCAGTAGTAAGCATTAAAGGAAATGAAACTCCTCAATTGCTTATAAAAGATGGAATACCTAACATGGGTGGGAAAAATATAGATGAGATAGTTTATAATGCATTCTGCGGACAGTTAAATCAAAAGTATGGTTATATACCTAAAAATGACAATGAGAGAGAAAAAATAAGACAGGTCGCCATAAGGGCAAAATTGGATTTGTCTGAAAATGACGAGTGGATTGAGGAGATAATAGGATTAGGTAGTGGTATATATACTTTGGAATTGTCAAGAGAACAGTTTAATGAACTTATTGGTGATTTGCTTCTTCGAACTATAGAGATGACCAATGATATTCTTGATGAAACGAAGAAGAGAAATGTTAAGATAGATGCTATTGTTTTGTCAGGTGGATCAAGTCAGATACCGATTATAAAGCGAAGCTTAGAAGAGGTTCTTGAGGCGAAGGTACCTATTCACATTTATCGTCCTAGTTCAGCTGTTTCTTTTGGAGCAGCAAGGTATGCTTACGGTGAAAAAATAAGGATTATTAAAGAAGAGGACAGAAAAAGAAAAGAAGAGGAAGAAAAGCGTAGAAAGATTGAAGAAGAAAAAAGAAGACGCCGAATTGAAGAAGAAAGACGTAAATACGAAATTGAGATGGAACGTTTAAAAGATGAGAAAGAAAAAAAGAAAAAAGAGGAAGAGTATAGAAGGGTTAGAGAAAAGAAAGAACAAGAAATTAAAAATCAGGATTTAGAAAGGTTAAGAAATGAGTTACAAGAACAACTAGAAAAAGTAACAAGAAATAGTAGTACTGTTCTAGAACAGGTAGCTGATTATAGTTATGGTATTTGGATTCCATCGCAAGAAAACCTAGCGGGAGAAATATTTATATTAGTTAAGGCTGGGGAAAAGCTGCCAGTAAAATCCTCGAAGATTAAGCTGGGAACGGCAGAATTTGAAACTACAATCAAACTGTATCGTTCTAAAAATAAGGGCTCATTTTCAAGAATTGTCGATATTGAAAATATGGCACAAAGTATATTGTGGTCTAAATTTCCTACGGAAGCAGAAAGTACATGTGAGATTAGTATCATTGTTAAAGAGGATTATAATATAGATATTATTTGTGAATTGGAAAATGGTACAAGAATTGTGAAAAGTACAGCTGATGACTTAGGAAAGCTTTACAGCTAGCGGAAAGGAGATAAAAAGTATTATGTCAGAGGTATATGAAATTTTGGAATCGGCTCAACGTATTGCTGAAAAGGGATATGGCCAATCGGCATTTAATAGAATTGAGGCAGAAGATTTTTATATTAATTTAAGGGAAGCGATAGAAACAGAATATAGTTCTCGTGGTTATTGTGAATTGATTGATAATTTGCTAATGGGGGCTACATCAGGGATAGATGGTCTTGTTTATTGTGCGATTGTAAATGCAGGTAAGATAAAGCCATATAAAAAGGGGGATAGCAAATATATTCCGTTAAATGGAATACAACCCATCTCTTGGAATCAAGTTATGTTCGGACAATTTCAGTTCGATATACATCATGTGTGGAATGAGGTTATTGAATGCAGAAAAAGAGGACAAAGAAATCATGGTGTTGTTATTAAAAAAATGTTGGACGAAGATGGTGATATGTCAAGTAGGAATCAAGCTAGTGACATAATTATGAAAGCTAAGAGGGAAAGTAACAATATAATTAGTGCAGCAAACAGTAAGGCGTCAGAGATAATTGCATTAGCAGAAAAGGAAGCAAGTCAATTAAGTCCAAATGAAGAAAATATATCATCTGCTACAGAAACTTCATGTTTTGGCAGAAGAGATATAATCGGAAATCAGTGTGAAATAAGCGTAGGGGAATCAAAGGCCGAACACTTATATTTACAACAAAGAAAATTCAAGCAGGAATGTGAAAGAGAAATAGCTACTTTGATAGAGCAGAATCAGAAATCGCTTGCAAAGAGTGAAGAGATCCATGATCAGATGTGCTCAAAAACGAATGAGTTACAAGTGGTATGGATGAGATCATTAACAACTGCAACTGATCAATTATTAGCACTTAAAGAAGAGTTTTATAAGCATTTAAGAACCTGGCAGCAAGGATTATATCCAAGTGAATATGAGCAACTAGCTGAAAGATACATAGAATTGTACAGAATAATAGACTTAGATAAGGTTATTTCAGAGACTATGGTTGATGCAGAGAACAACACAGTTGTTCTTAATAAATTGCAATCTCTGGATAAATCGTTACATATATTTTTACATAAGTTTGAGACTTCTATGAACGGACTTGGTCTTTATGTGTATAGGGCAGATGTTGGTGATGATTTTGATTATGTATGGCATATGAATGAAGATGATTCTATTGATTGTTCAGGAAAGAAAATTAGAAACTGTATCACTCCTGGAGTTGCGAAATGTGTTCAAGGGGACGATGAAGACGATGTTATTATTCCAGCATTGGTTTCAATATAGAGGTGAGTGGTGATGACAGACGGAACAGATGTATTAAAAAATGAAATTGATAGAATATTGTCAGATCATGAAAAAAATAAAATTTGTGTATTAATTAATACAGATGAATATTCTGGAAAGCTTGTAAGGTTATCTGGAGAAAGGTTATTACTAATAGATGAGACGGAATTCATAGCAGATAACAGACGTAATTGTTTAGAAAGACGTATGGTAGAAAAGTACGGTCTATCTAAAAAAAATATTGAGGATTTGGAAAGTAAGAGTTCTGAATTCAATAGAAAATTAAAAAGATATATAAAGTCCAATAGAATAATGAATTCGGCATTGATTGGAAAAATGTCATGCCAAATTGCAGAGAATGAATTTGCGGAAGTAAAAGGTAATCTTATTATTCTCGTAAATAAAATAAAAGAATTAATTGCTGCTAAGAATCTTGAAGATATTTGTTACTTAATATATGGGAAAATGAGTGGTAATTATTTGATAGAGAGATGTTTGCGTGAAGCTTTATCCTATGATGCAGATTTAGAAGATCCACTATTATATATTAATTCGCAAATTATTGATGATGCAGATTTTGACATAGAAAAGGATTTAGATAATATCTATATATCATTATATGGAATTGATGCAAAAAAAACGAAAGTAAATATAGTATCTTCAAAAGAGAGAGAGAATGATTTTTTTGGTCCAATTTATGTTATGAAAACATCGACTATTTCACTAGAGAGTGAACATGAAGTATGGAATATAGAATTGCCGTTTCGGATAATTGATAATGAGGCTGAATTAATAGAAGTAAAACTTTGGCATGATAATAATGATGATAATGTTTTACTAATAAAAAGATTGTCATCAAAAGAGATATATGATTTTACACTATAAATGTCTTTTATAAAGGATTTATGTTGGAGGTGGAATAATGGAGATAAAGGAAAAAAAGAGACTTGAGCAACAACTTTTTGCAGAGGCCAATTTGATTATGAAAGAGGAATCGGATGTTGAGATTATTGCTAATACATTGAGTGCCTGTCAAGCCCTGCTAAGGATTATAGATAAGACCGTCTCAACTTCAATTTCTATCCAAGACTTTGAGGATATTTTAGCAGGTTATATTGGCCTTACAGCTAGAGTTAAGTATTTTTATCAAAACAATAATGACTATATTATTGAAAGTAATAAAAAACTTATAAGTCAATTATTAACTGAAATTAGTTCATATCAATTGCAGAAAAGTGAATTGGATAGTAGACATGAAAAGAAACTAGATGAATATGAAGAAACAAAAAAGATATATGAAAAAGAACAAATAGAATTTGATACCATTAACGAGGAATGCAATGTGCTACTGAAAAAGAAAAGCGCGTTAGTTGAAGAAGTTGAAAAGCTAAAGAAAAAGAAAGAGCAACTTCTATTTGATCAAGAGAGCTTATCTTCCGAAATTGAAGTATTTGAGCCAAGAATTGAAGAACTTACTATGTCTATTATGAAATTAAAAGATATGTATGAAAATTTAGTGGCTGAATACTCAGAATTTGATCGAATCCGGAAAGGAATGGAAAATGAAGGATTAGTTAACATTAATGATTTCAATTCCATAGTTCAACAGAAGACAGATGAAGGTAATGCATTAATTCAATGGAGTGAGAATATTCTCAATTTATTACTTGAAGATATAGAAATATTGCAAGCTAAAATTGAAAAGAGAAGAAAAACAGGTGTATAGAGATGGAAATCCGTATTTATAACTATCAAGATGGAGTGACAAAGCTTGGACCGGAAACAAGATTTTGCCTTTGGACACAAGGGTGCGTAAGACAATGTAAGGGGTGTATGACTCCTATGAGCCAAGATAGAGATTCTGGTAGGATAATAAGTGTGTGTGATCTTGCAAATATTATTATTCAATCGGGCAGGGATGGGCTTACAATTAGTGGTGGCGAACCTTTTTTGCAAGCTGAAGCTTTATATGAATTAATAAAATTGATAAAAGCAAAACGTGATATAGGAATAATAGTATACACTGGATATACATTAGATGAGATACAACAGTCAAAAGATTTATATATGTGTAAATTTTTAGAACAAATTGATTTGTTAATTGATGGACCATATATTGAAGAGCTAAATGATGGAATGAATCTCAGGGGATCGTCAAATCAGAGGATAATAGCGCTTACTGAAAGATATAAGTCAGAGGTGGATAAGTATGGATCCCAAAAAGCAGAAGTTGAAATCTTTATGAAAGAAGATAAAATTTTACTGGTGGGTGTACCGGATAGTACTACGTTGAATAGATTTAAAAGTGCATTTAAGGAGGAAAGAAACAATGAGTGAATATGAATCACCTGAACAGAGACAGATTAGAGAACTTAGGAATCAAATACACAGCTTAAATAGTCAAAATAGTAGACAATCATCAGAAAATAACTATTTGCATCAGCAGATTGAGAATATTAGAAGACAACAATCGGTTGAGAATGAACGTGTCATGCAACAGATGCGCGCACAACAAGAAAGAATTCAGCAGCAGCAATATACTTTACAACAAGAAAGAGCAAGTATGAATTCTACAATTCAAGAATTAGATAGAGAAGTACGTGAACGAGAAAGGCTTCAAAATGAAAAAATAATGACTATGAGACAGCAGCATGCCCGTCAAATTGATAACATGAATTCTCAGTTTAGACAGGAGACGGAGAAATTACATGGAAATATACAGCGAATTCAGTCTGATACAAGGAGAAATCGTGAAGAAATACAAAGAACACAGGTTGAAATGAAAACAAGATTGTCTGAATTGCGTGCGGAAACAGACAGAAAATTAAGAGAGCAAAAGGACGATTTACAGAGAACAATTGTATCGATTAGCACAAAGTTAGAAGAAAGAATTACGAGTGTAGATGCAAAAGTTCAGTCTTTAGTTTTTCAAATGGAGCAAAAAGAAAGTAATGCAAAAGAGTTATCTATATATTGGATTCAAGAAGTAGAACGCTTAGTAAGAGAATTAAAAGAAACCTATAGAGATTCTTTGTTTGATGAAAAAAGAGTAAGAAGATTGGAGCTAGACTTAGGAGATGCTCAACAAGACATTGAGACTGGACACTATGATTCTGCGATAAAGACGGGAAGAGACGCCTTTCGGGATGCAATGGAGATGAAGGAAGATTTAGCTACATTGGATTTGGAGTGGAATTATAGATTTAATACATTACGTAATGCGGAAGAATGTCTGTTAGAAGATTTAGATTCGGCTGAGCATAGAGTCTATTCGATAGATACTGAGGATGGAACTATTGAATATGATAATGGTATTGATTATTGGACGAATGGACAATTAACTATCATTAAGGATAGAATTCAAAAAAATCGAGAAAAAATGGGAAATCTGCAAAATGCTACGATAGATGATCTAATATCATATGAGCAAAGTATAAATAGTTTAATTGAAGAACTAGCACTTATAGAAAATGCTTCTCACATTAATGTTGCAATGTCATTGTCAAGGTTTCAAACAGCTGTTAAAATCGGAGAAATTTTAGGAGACGAGTTTGAAATGATTGATTCTGATGGTGATTTTTATCGCGAAGAGAATAGGGAAGAGTATCATGCTGTATATGTTAATCCTGTTACAGGAGATAAGGTTGTTGTAGTTATTACTCCGGTTCCAGATGAAGCTGGAGTTGTTTCAAATCATATTGAATTAATCGCTGGAAACTCAATGGATAACGATATTATGAATCGTGGGACTATTCATAATGTTGTATCTACTAAATTACAAGAAAGTGGAATTCAGGATATACATCTTGAAAGATGCGCCGGTAGGCATGGAGATCAATTACAACATGTAATTGAAAGAGCTGGTGATATTGAGGCCGTTGCCGCAGGAGATGAAAGGGTAAGAGTTGGAGTTCCTGGTCGAGAGAATAGATTGGATATAACCGAAAGAATTCATAGAGAAACTACAAACTAAGGAATTGAGGTGACTGAATTGAATGAAACTTTTTTTTCATTAGAAAATGCAATGAAACGTTTCTTCTTTGTCACAGGAAGAACGTCTGATGAATTTTATACGGATGGGTTATTAAAACTTAATATAGAGCAATTGCTTCACATTGAACTTAAAGAGGTTGGTTATCAAAGAGTAGTCTTTTTTGATAAGAATAATAAATTATACACATACGATGATGAGTCGTTTGAGTTGTTAACTAAAAATGGAGAAAATTTATCTTCGGGTGGTAGAGTTCGTGCATCGTCGATGAGAAGAACGGGCGGATTAAAAAATGGAAAGATTGGACAAGTTAAAAGGACAGTAGCTGATTCGCAAAAAGCGGATGAAATATCTGCAGAAGTAAATGAAAAATCTGAATGGATAAAAGGTGAAAAGTCAGGTATAACAATAAAAAATATTGTTAATGACAGATTACATATGGGGTTAAAGGATGACTTTTTTGTTTCGAGAACAATAGAAGCGTATATGGATGATAAGTCGATAAAAACTGCTATTGTAATAAATGATCCAGCTTCCTTTATAAAGGATTTCAGTAATATGTTTCATAGTATGACAACTAAATATGAAAGACTTGGAACTGATAATGGAAATATTGTTGTTTTTATTTATCCAGATGAGAGATTTAAGAATGTATATGAGGTTGATCCATATAAAGAAGCTAGCGAAGAGCAAAAGGCAAATGAAATTAAATTGGGCTGTCCTAGTTCGATGGAAGTTAAGAATATGCTTTTATATATGAGAGCACATCGTTGTGTTAAGTTTTTGATAAAGGATGTTAATAAAATAGCATTAGCACTCCATCAAGCAATGGGTTTAAGTGGCCTTGGAATCAAAGAAACATATATAAGAGTTGCAGAATATACAAAAGCAAATGCTTATATAGATGAAAGAATATGTTATGAGATTTTGGCAACCCAAAAACCATTATCTGCAGAAGAACAATTGGTTTCTTTAATTGGAATGCAGTCAGTCAAAGATGCTTTATTGCGTTATAAGATTAAAGAAAATAAAATAGTAACAACTAGTGGAGTATCTCGCATTAAGCCGCAACATCCATCAAAACTGCCCGATTCTCAGATGATACATTTTATTATTACCGGTAACCCTGGTACAGGTAAAACTACGGTTGCAAAATTAATAGGACAGTTATTTTATGAGATGGGATATTTGTCATCTGGTCATGTGGTAGAAACTGACCGACAAGGATTAGTTGCAGGATATGTTGGGCAAACTGCCATAAAAACTCGTAATAAAGTTATTGAGGCTTTAGGTGGAGTTTTATTTATTGATGAGGCATACACATTAGCAAAATCAGAAGCTGGCAATAATGAAAATGATTTTGGACAAGAGGCTATTGATACACTTGTCAAAGCTATGGACGAATTTAAGGGACAATTTTCTGTTGTTGTTGCGGGTTATAAAAATAAGATGGAAGCTTTTGAAGCATCAAATGTTGGATTAGCGAGAAGATTTGGGGATAATCATATACATATAGAGGATTATACACCTGCAGAAATGCATGAAATATTACGTTTTCATGCAAAGAAGAATGGATTTGTTTTGGCTGAGGATCTAGAGCGAGCATTGCCTAATTTCTGTGAAAATTGGGTTAGTCAGGAGGGAGCCAGAGTTAATTGGGGAAATGCAGGTGCGGCAGAAAATCTGATTAATTCAATGATTTTGACATGGAGAAGGCAAAACTCTGATATAGAAGAGATGGGGGATAGAGTTCTAGAAAAAAAGCATATTCCACAAAATAAGCAAGCATATTTCAGATCACTTTCTGAATACAGAGTGGAAATGATGGAATCGTTTAATAGTATGGTGGGTTTATCAAGTGTTAAGGCTCAAATCGAAAAATTAAGACGAAGAATGAAATTTGGTGATTTGAAAGAACCAGGACATTATATTTTTGTTGGTAATCCAGGAACTGGCAAGACGACGGTTGCACGTTATATGGGACATATAATGAAGAGCTTTGGTTTGTTGAAGCATGACGAAGTTGTTGAATATTCAGCAGAAAGTGTGAAGGCTGAGTATATAAGTAAAAGAGTAAATGGTAACTTTGATTTGATTATAGAGAAAGCAATAAATGGAGTCCTTTTTATTGATGAGGCTTATCAATTGATAAACGATAGTGTAGGAGAAAGAATTCTTGACAATTTATTGACCTGCGCATTAGCTCATAGGAAAGATTTATGCATTATTTTAGCAGGATATGAAGAAAACATGGATGAAATGCTTGAGTATAATCCGGGATTGAAAGATAGGTTTGTTAATAGAATTGTTTTTGACAATTATAGTGGGGAAGAGTTATTTGAAATTCTTATAAAGACATTAGTGGAAGATAATATTTCTTTTGATGAAGAATATCAGGAAAATGCCAAAAGAATTTTATATAAATATATTCCTATTATATCTAAGGAGAATTCATTTAGTAATGTTCGTTATATAAAAGATATATTTATTCCTGCCTGTAAGGATGCGAAAAATAATAGGTTGACGGAGCAATATGGAGATTCTAAAATACCACCGGAAGAGAATCATTTATCTGGTACAGATTTTGATCCTAGTCTTCTTAGATACTCAACATCCGAGGTAAAATTAGTTACGTCGAATAGTGCTTTGGAAAAAATCGATAAGTTAATCGGCTTTGAAAATGTTAAGAGCGTATTACGAGAGTTGTTGGAGCAGGGAGAGACAGCCAGACGTGAGAATATGCCAGATTTGTTAGAAGATTTATCTTTTCATTGGATATTAAAAGGGAATCCTGGTACGGGAAAAACTACAGTTGCAAAGCTTGTTGGTCAGGTCTATAAGGAAATGGGCGTTCTTTCGAAAGGGCATACTGTTATAGTTAAACGACAAGATCTTGTGGGGGAATATGTTGGACATACAGCACCTAAGACACAAAAGAAAATAGATGAGGCTATTGGGGGAATATTATTTATAGATGAGGCCTATACTTTAAAGCCATCTGAAGGAAGAAGTGGTGATTTCGGACAAGAAGCAATAGATACTATATTGGAACAAATGAGTTCAAAAAATGGTCAATTTGGAGTAATTGTTGCGGGCTATGCAGAGGATATGGATCGTTTTATTAATTCAAATGAGGGCCTGAGAAGTAGATTTGAACAAGAGTTTATTTTGCCTGACTATACAGCAGAGGAACTTACAAAGATATTTGTTTCAATGAGTACCAATAAAGGATATTATCCTGATGACGAACTCGTAAATCAGCTACCTTTGTTATTTGATGCCATGATAAAATCAAAAATTACAGGTTGGGCAAATGCTCGTGAAGCCGAAAAGCTTCTTAGGAAAATGATAACAAAATGGAGCAAACGAGAAAATGTAAGAGTTCGACTTAATGAGAATGGAGATAAGGAGCGTGTGTTTGAGTGTATTCATATTCCAGATGAGTACATGCAGTATTTTCAATTACAGAAGGAAGAGGAACGACGGTCAAAAGATTTAGATTCAAAGAAAGAGCAAATTGAACGCTTTTATATTGATTCAAAAGCATTATGCCAGAAATATGCAAAGTTTGATTATGAGCTTGCATTAAGTGAAGGTTTTGCAAAGCAAAAAGAAGGCACAGTCTTTATCAGGGCATATTCTGATAGTGGTGAGGGGCAGGGAACTGGTGTAGTAATATCTGATTTGGGTTATATTTTGACTTGTGAACATGTAATACATGATAGCAATGACATTATGGTTAAGTTAACAAGTACTTCCTCAGAGGTAATAGTTAAGTGGGAGGTAGCTGAAACAGTATGGTTTGATGAAGAACTTGATGCAGCAATATTGAAAATTAGTCCGAGAGAGAATTTGGCACTTCCGATTGAGACAAGAGATTATCTTAGTCGTTCAGGAGATTCAATTTACATGATGGGATTTCCTTTTGGCGGTCGATTAAGTGATGATCTTAATCTTCTTTCACCTAGTATGTTTTTTGGAAAAGTTGCTTCTGTTCAAAAGAAGAAAGGGCTTGATAGAATAGATGTAAACATGGAGGCAAAACGTGGATGCTCTGGTGGACCAGTTTTTTCGGAGAAAAGTGGATCTGTAATTGGTATTTTATGTGGTTCTCAGACACATGGTGGAGAAGGGTTGGTAGAAGAAGTAAATTATGTCTTGCCAATAAAATATATATGGGAACGCGTCATAACAAATCAAAATGATAGTCAACAAGGAGAGTAGTGGATGAAAGAGATTATACAATCAAAGTGCCCGATATGTGGGGCGCAGAAAAGTGATCCTACTATATGTAGTTGTGAAAAGTGCAAATTTGAGTTTGCGTTTGTTGAATTCTTTGCTGACTCTAATAGTAGAGATCATTGGCTGAATATTGTTAAAGAATACAAAGAGCAGCAATTAAAAGAAGATAGAAGTGCAGTTGGAGATTATATAAGTATCTGTAAGGATTCAGTTAGTTTTTATTCGGGAAAAAAGAAGGAAGTTATCACTTTGTTTGGTGATGGCAGACAACCAGAGCAAAAGTATGATGTTGCGAAATTTGTTTTAAACGATAATAATTCTGTCATATTATATACAAATGGTTCTGTTGAAGTATATGGCGACAATTCCTATGGTCAGTGTGATATAGGTAAAGTCAAAGATGTGAAATTTATAGCTTTATCATCTACATGCGTATTTATAGTAGATTCAGATAAGAACATTCAAGTATTTGGTTCATTACCACAAAAAACAAAAGAAATTGTGAAACAGTGGAAAAATATTGAAAGTCTTGTTGTGAGTGATTCGCTGATAATATCAATTGATACATTTAAAAAAATACGAGGAGTAAATCTGACGGATGAATTGACAGATACAGTAAAGAGTATTGAAAGTTTGAGTAATGTAAAGAAAATTTGCGTACATAATGGAATATGTGTTGCGCTTTTTGAAGATGAAAAACTGGAGATGATTCCATATAATGACACTTACAGTGAAATTCAAACATGGGAAAATATTAGTGATATTGTATTTGATGGGACCTATGTAGTAGGCCTAACTTCGGATGGATATATTAAATTGGCCGGAAATAGTAAATCCCCCATATTGGATGCCGGAAGAAAAGCAGTTGGGTCTTGGACGAATATTGTTTCAATTTGTTGTTCCAATTATGCCTTTGGAGGGTATGATAAAGAAGGTAGACTTCACTTGACTGGTAAGTTTGGTGGAAAAGCTGAGCGGCTGATAGAGGAATGGAGTAAAATTGTTCATATAGAGTAATATAGAGGTTGGTGAGTGTAATGAAAAACGAATCGGATAAATCAAAACCGACAAAAAGATTTATTATATATTTTGAAGAAGCAAAAAGAATGTATATGAAGATTCATGAATGTGATAGAGTAACTCAAAAGGCTGTAGTAAGTTGGTATAATGAAGTATTCCAAGCATCTTTGACAGAGGCAAGTCTTTCAAAATATTTAAAAGGAATAAATGAAATACCGATAGAAGTGTATGTAAATATGAAGGAATTAGCTGGAATAGATGATGTGTTCTGTGGCATGAGTGCTTCGAGAGAAGAATATGATATTGCATGCAGCTTAAAAGAATCATTAGAGTTCATCGAAGATGAAGTTGAGTATATATGTCAAAATGATGAATTCAGCCTATTATGCGGTGAACAAATACAGCAAATTTTAAAAGTGTTTATGGCATATTGCCAGTATTCTGTGACCCGTGATTATGATTCAGCAATGAGAAAACTTCAAGAGTTGCAAAATATTATATATAATGTGGAAAATAAAATGTTAGAAGAAAAATATGATTGTATATATAATACTGGGAATGTAAAGAAGAAAATAGGTATTATATGCGAGTCTAATTCAAATAAAAGTGGTTTGTCACCTATAAGGGTACAATACATTTATGATGAACTTTTGAATAGAATTCATAGAATTTCTATGGAAACAAGGAAATGCAATTATTTACAGAGTAAAATTGATGAATCTCATTATTGTGACATACCAATACTTGAGGAAATAGTTATTTTAGAAAAAATGGCGAGTATTCATTGATTTTTATTTATTAAATGCTTGAACTTGCAAAGCCTTCGGTTTCAAACAGTGTTTTGGGAAATAATGATACGCAAGAAGTTTAAATGCCGCTCCAGGGATTTGAGTTAAGGTAAAAGGCGATCTACACCAGTTCCCCAAGCCTAGTCTAAAGGTATGGAAAAATGTTGGTTTGAACAATCTGCTCAATTTATATGTGCTTGTAGCTAAAGTGCAGTTTTGTAGAAGTACTTTTCAACTTTTTAATGGAGTTGGTGAAAATTAATTTAAAGATCGTTTGCTTTTACGCTTGGTAAGGATGTTAAAGAATGTTTGGTGATATTTCTTTTGTGACTAATATTTATAACGTGGATGGGAGGATACAGATTGTTTGAAAAGATTATTGCAAAAAATAATTGGCCGTTTTAGAAGAAGTGAATTAGGCATTATATTGTTAAACAGCATGGGTAGTTCAAAAGAGTCGGTACATAATGTACCGGCTTTTTTTGTTATATAAAACTTCCTGGAAATTTCTTGCCAGGAAATTTCTGGGAAGGTTGTATTATACTTAAATTGCAAAGTTTAGGGTCGAGTGTTCATTAATTAAATGAACCATATAGAAATACTTGTATATCGATGTATATAGGAAAATATTACAAGGAGGTGCTGTCATAATGAAAACTGAAATGGAAAAGATGATAGAAACGCAGTATCAGAACTGCCATATTCCTGTTCTTTGTAAGAATAAATCATATGCAGATGCAGCTACTGGTAGAAAGGTAGATCCTAAAATTGCAGAGGAAAAAGGAAAGGTTAAGTTCCTTTCTGATGCTATGCAGTATGTGAATCAGAAACTTGATAAACCTATTTATCATGAGTTTATCTGGATTGAGAACAGAGTTATTCATCACAAAGTAATTCGTGCATTCCGTATTAACAAGCATGGTATGGATTGGGAAGAAGTCTATCATGCCAAGTTCTATACAGAAAGTACAAATGTTGAGGTTGAAGGTGAATGCACTCCAGAATATTGGCTTAGTGACGAGAGTGATTTGTTATTTGTTGAAGAGACACATAATTGGATTGGAATTGATGGAAGGGAGGTGATTGATGTAGATGATGGTGATGAAAGCAATAGAATTGCAGAATTTCATGCTAATGATACTGATCTTTTAACATCATCAAACTTTCTTGATATGGATTCAAGCCATTGTAAAAGTGTATCAGTATATGATTTTATGATTAACATTTCGTACCTCATTAATAGCTCATCATATGATTATCTTTTTAAGTATCCCAGTCGTCAGAAAATGGCACTTATGAAGTGGATTAATGGTGACTACAAGAAAATACTTGATAATTTTAATAAGTACCATGGACTTAAGGAGCGCAGATTCGGGTGCGAGATTGAGTTTACGGGTATATCCAGAGATACTGCAGCGAGAGTTATCGCAAGGGTTTTAGGTTCAGAAAAGGTATATAAGGGAGGCATATATAACGAACATCACATTGCTGATTGTAATAATCGTACATGGAAGATTGTAAGAGATGCGTCTATTTATCCTTCTGTAACATCAAATCGGCAGAATCCAAACTATGGTCATTACAAGTGTGAACTTGTTACTCCTATTCTTGAATATAGGGATTTGCGCATTCTTGGTATAATTGTAGATTCGCTTAGAGCTAAAGGCGCTGTTGTTAACAAGTCGTGTGGAATGCATGTTCATGTAGATGTCAGGAAGATTACAGCTGTTCAGCTTCGTAACATTGTGAATATTACGGTATATAGGGAGGATTTGTTGTGTAAAGCTCTTGCTGTGGAACCTAATAGACTTGGTAGATGGTGTCGTAAGATCGAGACTGAATTTGCAAACAATATCAATGGATTATCCAGAAAAGCTTTAACGATTCAGACAATTAAAAATGCGTGGTATAAGTCAACGGGCTATTCTTATGGTCATTACAATCAGTCAAGATACCATATTCTGAATCTTCATAGTTTTTTTGAAGAAAAAGGTATAGAGTTTCGTCTTTTTAATTCGACACTTGAGTCAGATGAGGTGAAGGCAAATATTGTTTTAGCGTTAGGTATTTGTTGTACGGGATGTTATCAGAAGAAAACAAGGAGTTACAATGTTCTTTGCTGCATTAATAACGCAACATTTGAAAAGAAAGATATGACAAGTTTTATGAATCAGCTTGGAATTGTAGGTGATGAGTTCAAAACTGTTAGGTTCAATCTGATTAAGAATATGAATAAAGAGAGGATGGTGGCGTAATATGAGTTTCTATATCGCTTATGGAAGTAATCTTAACAAAGAGCAGATGAGATATCGTTGCCCTACGGCTAAGGTTGTAGGCAATGGATATATTGAAGATTATGAGTTGACTTTTCGGCTTTATGCAACGATTGAAAAGGCGAAAGGTAAGAAAGTCCCTGTAACTGTTTGGGAAATTGATGAGGTTTGTGAATCAAGTCTGGATAGATACGAAGGATATCCAAGACTTTATCGCAAAGAAATAGTCCCTGTGAATGTATCTGGAAAGTCATATGATGCCATGGTTTATATCATGAATAAAGATGCTAGACCATATCATATTCCTCTTGAAAGTTATTATAAAGTTGTTCTTCAGGGATATGTGGATATGAAATTGGAAATAGAATACCTTGATAAGGGTATTTTGAGAACAGAAGAGATAATACAGGGGGGGATTTAGAGGATTAATGGATCAAGAAAAATGATTGAAGATGATAGTAGGAGGGAACATCAAGATGACTTTTGAAAACACCTTATATGATGTAAATGCAATGATGGAAAAGAGAACATTTACTAAAGAAATGCAAAAAGTATCTCCATTTGAACGTGAGATATTAGAAGAAACTGTTAAAATTCTGGATGTTAGTGTAAACACGAAAGATATGGCTGTTTTAAAGGTTGATACAGGGAAGATAACAAAGGTTGTTTCGGCCAATAAGACAGTTGGTTATTTTGAAGGTTTGTTAAACAGAATCGTATATGTATCAGGAATCAGAATTCCCAAAAATAAGAAAAAGAATGAAAAATGGTTTATATGTGCTTGTATAGATGTGACAGATAGAGAAGAAAGTTTGGCTAACTGTACCAAGTTTTCAGAAGAGGAGAAGGTTAAGTTTCAGAGAAATATTGAAAAGTTCAGTCCTGATATACAGAGAGATCTTTGTGATAAGAAGATCATGTTAGCTGATAAGAAGATGGAGGAAATTGTTGAGTCTGAACTGGTATTATATAAGGAACCGGAAGAGTTGGATGCATATTATGATATCGTTAAGAAAGTTATTCCAAAGGAATTTCGTGATGTGTACGAGGCGTCAAGATACAGGATGGAAAAGAACTGTTCGTCTTCTGAAAAGAAAAATTATCTTAAGCAGATGACAGATATTTTGGATTTTGACTGGGTAGGTAATGCTGATTATAAAGATATTGATATTGAAGCACTTAGAAAAGAGATTCAGAAAGGACACATTGGCCATCGAAAACAGATAGAAGAAATCTGTACAGAGTGTGAAGCTAGTAATATTTCGAAAATTGCACCTAAGACGTTTTGCCTTATAGGTCACCCTGATACTGGAATAAATCAGCTGTCAGAGACTATTGCATCTTCTATGGGGAGAGGATATTCAGTGATTAATCTTGCAGGAATACATATGAAAGATACGGAAACACTTACTGGTACTTCTAAGATTTATGAGAACGCAAGAGCTGGATTGATATATGAACGTATCAAAGAGGCAGGAAGCAGGGGAGTTTTGGTTATTGAGAACTTTGATCTCTATGATTCAGAAATTAGAAACACTCTTATTCCTTTGATTGAAAAAACAACATTTATGGATAAATTTGTAGAAGTAGAAATGTCTCTTTCCAATATGTTCGTGATAGTTACATGCAGCAATATAGAGGACATCTCAATGTCTTTAAGGGCTAATATGACTACTATTTATTTCCAGAATTTAGAAGAAAAGGAAATTATTGAAACTATTAATAAGATAATTGTTCCAAAATATTGTAAAGAATATGGCATTGATTTTCCTAAGAAAATTTCTGACGAATGCTGCAGGACACTTATTTATAAGCGTGCAAATATGGATATGAATAAGTTAGATAGTGTTATTCGATCTATTGTCGTAAAAACTGTAACAAAAGGTGAAAAGATATTTTCTGATTATAATGTCAGAAACATCAATGAGTTTGATTGCGATGAAGATTATGATAAGACTCGGAATGAATATGTAAGAGAAATAACAGCAACAGAACATAAGTTTTTTAATAGCTATGATGAGTATCCAAGGTGCATTCAAAAGAAGGCAATTACGCTTTTTGAAATTTTGAACTGGGGAAGAGATGAAGCTCAGAAAGAATATGCCCGGGATGTCATTCATTACATTTCTAACATTTTTAATGGTAAAACAGTGCCATTGACTGTTGGTTCAGTAATTGAAGAATTAAGTAAGACACATTATCTTCAGAATGGTTTTGGAGAAAAAATTGAGTCTGCCATCCTTTCAAAAGAACTTGAAAAGAATGCAAATAAAATGACTGTTATTGGATTAAATGGAAATGCAGGCACCGGAAAGAGTAGTACAGCTATAAGTGTTGCGAAAGCTCTTCATCGTAACTGTATCAAAATCAATGTAGGTGGTGCTGGTGGCTCGGAAATTATTAAAGGGACAAATAAAACTATGCATAATGCAGGACCTTCTATGATTGTTAAGGAACTTGCAAAGAGTGGTCATGGTTGTTATTCAGATATAATTATCCTTGATGAAGTTGATAAAGCGACACCGGATTTTTTTAATGCTTTGTATGAGTTTTTGGATCCGAATGAAGAATTTATTTATGACCAATATTTAGAATGTCATATCCCTAAAAATAATTTCATTGTTATACTTACATTCAATGAGATTGGGTGTATTCCTCTTCCAATTCGTGATCGTATGGAAATCATTGAATACAGTAATTATTCCATTCAGGATAAGAAAGTGATTATAACAAATTACATTTTACCTAAGTTGAAAACAAAGTTTGGTATCAATGAATTAATGATCGATAATGAATCCCTCGATTTATATGTCAATCAGTATGATATTCTTCCCGGTATGCGTGAAGTTGAACGTGATTTTGAGTTTATTCTTATGAGTATAGCAAGGGAAAATAAAGGAAAATTGAAGGATGTAGTAAATGTTGATAAAAAACTTCTCCAGGATGTATTAGGAGAGGTGAGAACGTTGGGATTGAATGATGTTCCCCCACTTTCTGTAGGAAGATGTGGGATGGCTCAGGCTCTTGCAATTACGACTGGCGGCATTGGAGTAAGTACAGCTGTAGAGACCGTAGTCAATCCTTATCAGGAGCAGAATGTGGTTGTAACAGGTTTATTAGAGGGTTCTTGTCTGGAGTCTGTATCACTTGCATGTTACTATGCGGGGAAATACTTAAAAAAGAAATTACCTAAGTTACATATACATATGACAGATGCAGTAAAGAAGGACGGGCCATCAGCTGGTGTAACGATTACGATGTCTATTCTTTCGTGTTTATTAGAGAAGCCTCTTCCTAATGTTGCTTTCACCGGAGCTATTGATCTATATGGAAATATAACACCTGTGGGTGGGATTTTTGAGAAGGGGATTGCGGCAGAACGAACTTTGGTTGAGAAAGTGATTATTCCATTGGAATGTTATAAAAGCCTTTTATATAAGAAGCAGATTGACAGGTTAAATGTTGAATTGGTTCCTGTAGAGACTATTGAAGATGTTATTAAATATGTATGGGGAAAAGAGGAGGTATTGGTATGATGCCATTTATGGGATTTGAATGTTTAGGTGATGTGTTTGAAGCAAACTATAAAAGAATATATTCGGGAGGGGTAGATTTGGGACCTCTTGTGGCTCACCTTGTACAGATGCTTGGTCAGTTGGCAGATGCTGGGATGATAACCAATATGACAAAAAAATATATGGAGGTATTTCTAACAAAAGATATAAGTCTTTCCAAAATAGAGATTATATCAAGAAATACAAATAATATTGTGTTAGTTAACACGGATATTCATGAGAAGGAATCCTTTGATCTTGTGGAATTTATAACATGGATTACAGATGCTTTATGCAAGGATCCACTTATGAAGAAGTCTCTTTGTGGAAGAGAAAATTATGAGGGAGTCAAGAAAGTCCTTAATAGTTATGCGGATAAGGAGTTTAATCCTATGGTGAAAGAAGATTGGGTTGATTTTTACATTAGTGAAGAAAAGGTGTTTTTTACTAAGAAAGAGCCGGATGGTATTCATTTATATACGCAGAATAATAAGTATGAAATAAAGAAGCGTTTATCTTGTTCAGGTGATGATATCAGACATAAATCAGTACAGCTTGCAAGAGAAAATCTGCTGGATGGAAGAATTTATCATTTAGATGATGAAACTGTTTTTGTGGAAACTAATTGTGGCTACATTCTTAGAATCAGATGTTTCAAAGATGGGAGGTATGTTTATTCAAAGATGGAAGGCTCGATTATTGATCAGATGGATGATGGTAGTCTTTTATTGATGGATGATGGTATACTTTTTCGTTTGAAGTCTAATGGAAGAAAATTAAAGCTTGTTGATAATGCATTTTTGGGAATGACGTGTATTGAAGGGAACAATGTCTATTGGAAGAGTCGTTTCAGACAGAAGGATTTAGAAGCGAATAGACAGGATTTTGATAATAGTCATCTTTACGACAAGGTAAAAGAGAGTTTTAAATCACAAAAATATAATAAGGAGATACTTTGGAAAGCGTTATTATTTACACTCTATAACTTTGATAATATGGAGTTTGATAATAAGATTGGTAACAGACTTAGATTTGCTCATTTTTATGATAAACTGCCGGTTCCGTTTACTATGGATGAAATAACGGGCAGATTATCAGAGATGGAGCAATATTGTTATAGCAGAGATATTGCCAAGACAGCTGGATATGCAGAAGCAATGAGTTACTTAATGTCTATTGAGAACAAAGATCTTGATGAGAAACAGACATTTGAAGCACTTATTTATCTTTTGGATAACGTAGCTGATAATCCTTATGAGATGATTGTAACTGATTCTGATACGAAAGTAATGACTTGTTTGGACTTTTTCTTTGGCGACATTGATCATATCAGTGAAGAATCAACAATTGATGATGAAATGTTTTATTCAGATTTTGACGGCAATATTGATGAGATGATTAAACGGATTGATCAGAGAAGTGCGGAACTTGAGGAAGAGGAACGCAAGGAAAAAGAGGTTGCAGATGTGATTGAAGTACCTGCTGGTGAGTAATTTCAAAATAACTAATTGATTCAATATAGTGAAATTTCTCTTGAGGAAAGATTTATTGATTAATGTATTAATATGAAAGAAAATGAAAGTAATTAATTTTTAAACAAACGTTCAAAAGGAGGAAGAACTTATGAGTAAGATAACTAACATAGAAACGGCAAAAGGTATGAAAAGAGTTACGATTCGTTGTAGAGAAGGAATACCAGAGATGTTTAAGATTGACCAGTTATATGGTGTTTTAAATGCTGATAATGATATCCATGTGAATGGTTCTGTTGAAATGAGAGAAACTGATTTTGGTAATATTAAAAATATTAAAGTGTATGCAAATTTGTGCAACAAAGATGGAGCAATTCTTTATGTCTTAAATGGGTGGAGAAACTATTCTGTCAAGGATGGAACGTATCATTCATTTTCACTTTACTGTAGTACACTTGGAAGATTTTTTAATCCTGCAGAGCTTGCTTATGTCGAACTGTACTTGGGCTACAATGAAAAAGATATATAGAAAGATATGAATGTATATGTGATAGAGAAGTATGAGGGAGGCTGATAATATACGAAGAACAGGATTAAAGCTCAAAGATAAATCAACACAGTCTAAGAGTGAGTATTTGTTTGATCATATTTTGTATGGGAGCATTTTGGCATATGATATATATAATATCTTGCCGGTTGTTGTACCAATTGCAAAATATTATAATTCAGTTCCCAAATTGATTGGTTGTATGTTGTTGACCAGTATATTTGGTATTATTTTTAGTTACAATTATAACCGGTGTGGGAAAGGTGTTTTTCAGAATATCGTTTCAGGCCTCGGATTATATACAGTTTTTACAGTTGGGAGATATGTTCCTATTTTTATCAGATGTTTAGGTGTTGCTATGTTAGTAATATCAATTGCTGGGATTGTTTGTGTAGTGTCGAAAAGGATAAAAAGAACTAATAAAAGAAAAAAGATTGTACTTTTAAAGTTTCTCAGATGTACGCAGATAGTAAGACGAAATTTAGGAGTTGCAGGTGCAATTGCAGTTATAGTACTTCCAATAGGGCTTCATTATTTCCCAAATGACAAATTAAATGCGGATTATTATGTGAAGGTTTGCGAAGAACATGGACTTAATGTTGAGGATATTCAAGATGAAAATGAAATATCTGAATATGAGGAAGATTGACAGAAGTTTGAATAGACAGACAAACAATTAAAATTCGGAGGAAATGTTTATGAGGAATTCAAAAGATGATATTTTGAAAAAGGAACCTTATAGTACATTTATTAAGAAATTCAATAAATTGAATTCGCTTATAAATGAGAAAATACATATAAAAATCAATTCTATGGATAAAGATAAACGTTATGGATTTGCCAAAGGATTTAGTCTGGATTATGTATATGCTAAATCATTTGATCTGGATTTTAACTATTATATGTTCACAGATGCTGAATGCAGTCAGAGACAGTCATTTTGTATAATCCATACAATATCATATGAATTTCAAGGTGAAGAAGATTTTCATGAAATAATGATAGACACTATTAACGATGTTCAGGAAAGAAATGGATACTTTTACTTTTCGTCAATGGTAAAGAAATGTGAAATAAATTGCTCGATAAATAATAAGAATAAAGTGAACATTACATATTCGGTATTATGTGAAGAAGAAAATGCAAAGGAAGTCTGTCTGCAGCTTATCAGTAATGACATTGCAATGTTCGCAAGATCCTTCTGATTAAAACTTGATAAGTGTATGAATGATATGTAATTTTTCGGGAGGTGAATAAGATGGCTAAGGTAAATTTGGATGGTAAGTACCCGTGCATGTCGAATTGGGTCACTTTAAGAAGGGCTGATAATGGTGGTATTATTGTCAGAAATTGTGCAATAAATGAAGAAATGGAGCTGTCAGAAAGAGAGGCACGCTATCTTAAAAGCTTAAATGGTGATAGAGATATATATAAAATTAAAGGTTTTTCTTATGATGAATGCATGGAATATTATGAGCATTTGAATGAGAATTTATTGATTAGAGATTCAGGGCGAATTGTAGATCTGGATGGAGCATATATATATACGCTTTATATTCCTAATAGAAAAAGTACGAATTCTATAATACCGAAGATATTGAATTTACTGCTGATGATAACTTTTTTTCCAGTGTTAATCTATGGTGTCTATTTATTTATTCATTATGGAGTAAATTTAGGAGAAGATAATTTTTTCCTAAATTTGATTTTTGGTTATATATTGGGAATCGGTGTTGGTGGGGTCCTTCACGAATGCGCTCATGCGTGCGCATCTTTATCTTATACTGGACGATTCTTTGAGGCGGGTGTAATGATGACAGGATTTATGCCAGGTGCATATGTGATGACCGATGAAACGAATATAGACAACATATTAAAAAAAGTCCAGATCCATATGGCAGGAATAGAGATGAATCTTCTGTTAGCTGGTGTGATGATGATTCTGATGGTAAAAGTTAATTGGTTATCTGGATGTAAAATGGCAATGTTTTACATTATGATACAAAATATTTTTATAGCATTATTTAATATAATTTTTGCGGACGGATTGGACGGAGAACATGCAATAAGTTCTTTGCTGGGTGGTCCCATTGTTGATGCAGCTAAAGCAAATATAGAACAGATGACTACTCGGGAAAAAAGAAGCGAATATTTTTCAGAGACAGGTTGTGTAAATGGAATAGCAAATATCTGTACAAGTATACTTATTATGGGATTCCAGTTCCTTAATCCGATATTTATACTTGCAAGTATAGGTATATTGATTGGAGGATTATTTATATGAACTTGAAATACAATTTGATAAAAATGATTATAGGAGTAGGGAATGTTGCTTTTATATTGTACCATTCCTTGTCGTTTGATTCTTCGAAAGGATATAGACTTTGGAATATTGTATTTGGAATATTGCTTATTTTTATGGTGACCAAGAGTGTAACATTTACGAAGAAACAGGAAGGTATATGGATATTCTTGATTTCTGCAATAGCATTGACTCCATTTAATATTAGATTGGCGGCTATTGCTGCAAATTTATATTTAATTGAAAGTTTTGCTTTTACCAAGATTTTATTTGGATTAGTTATATATTTGTGTATTTTATCAGTTGAGGAGATTTTATTGGAAATAATATCAAGTATCATATGGTCATCGAAAAATGATTTGTTTTTTTATGCAGAAAAGAAACTTGAAGAAGATGATATATTAATTGATTAGAAAGGTGGATGTTATGCTTTATCTTATATCGGATATTCATGGAGAATTGCATGATTTTAAGAAGTTACTGAAAAAGATAATGTTTGATAGAGAAAAAGATAATTTGATCATTATGGGAGATATTTTTGATCGTGGTCCAGATGGAATTAGGTTGCTGGAGTTTATAACGCCATTCTTATTGGATCATTCAATGGAGTTGTTATTAGGAAACCATGAATTATTTGCAATTATGTTTATTAAAGGAATGCTTGATGAAAGAACATGGACTAGGTTTGGTGGAGGTGGTACTCTTAAAGAGATAAAGAAAATGAATTTAGACACCCGGAAAAGATTATTAGATTTTTTGGAAAAATTACCTTATTATGCGGAAGTTAGTTCAAGGTTTTTTGGAAATATAGTAGTCACTCATACAGGAATTGATTGTAATAATTATGTTATGAATAGGGACGGAACAATAAATGTAAAAAAAAGTATTGAAAAAGCAATTCAAAATAATCAGTATAATTTTATGATAGGTACAGATCTACATCAAATTCCGGATGTAGATAAAGAGAAATTTGATGAATATCTTATCGTTGGACATGTGCCATGTAATAGATTGAATGTGGATATGAGTAATAAATTTTATAGGACAGATTATTATATGTGTATTGATGCAGGTGCAGGATATAAAGAACATGGTGGTAATTTGGCTTGCTATTGCGTTACTACAGATAAAGAGATATATCTTTAAGTCAATAATAAAAAAATAAAGAATATAGGTTCCGCTTAGGTATAATAAGTATGTTGAGTTATTAACATTTTAAGAGAACTTATAGATGAAATATTAAATGGAAGTGTATAAAGTATGCTTTGTACTTGAGTTTTAATGAAAAGGATGAATGAAGTATGAATGAGAATTGGTTCCTATTGGGGGATATCCATGGTGAAACAGCACCAATTGGGTACTTTTATAACAAAAATAGTGAGAGATTAAAGTTGAATGAGAGTAAAAATTATATAATTTTGTTAGGGGATGTAGGATGCAATTTTTCTATAAACAGCAGAAGAGATTTGAATTTCAAGAAAAACTTATCAAAGCTTCCGTTTACATATATCTGCCTTCGTGGAAATCATGAATCCAGGGTAAAAGATGTAATGGATAAGTTCCCAGATAGGTGGATGCAAATACATATGTATGGCGGAGTTATATCTGTGGAAAAAGAATTTCCCTTTATTCATTATTTATCTGATGGACCTGCATTGTATGAGTTTATGGGGTATACTACATTGGCTATTCCTGGGGCTTATAGCCCAGACAAAGAAGTTCGATTAAGAAATAATTGGACATGGTTTGAGAATGAAAAGTTAACAAAAGAAGAGATGGATTATGGAAGAGAACTTGTAAAAAAACAAAAGAAAGTTGATCTTGTCATTTCACATACTTGTCCTATTGCGTTTGAACCAAGAGATTTATTTCTTACATCGGTTACTCGATCATTGGAAGATAAATCAATGGAATTTTATCTAGGGGAGATTGAGGAAAGCTTAAATTATCACCGTTGGGCATGGGGACATTTTCATGCAGACCGGTTGTATCCATGGGATGGGAAAAAAGAAAAATTGATGCTTTTTAATGAAAAGGTTGTTAATGTAGAAAAATTTATGGAAATGGGTAAAAATGATTCTTTGATTGATATTCTGGCATAATATGAAATTTATTAGGTTTGGAGGTGGTTTAAAATGGTATATGTGACATCAGATATTCGAGGGGATATAGAGGCATTTAAAAATTTATTGATACGACTAAAACATATACCGTATCGATATCCTATAGGAGATTTATTTATAATAGCGGGTAATTGGATCGGAGATGGAGGAGATGAGGTCCTGGATTATTTTCTTCCAATGTTAGAGCGCAAAGAAGTAGTTTTATTAAAGGGAAGACAAGAGTATCAGGTACAAAGGGCATTAGCAAAAAGTATATCAGATAAAGAATGGAACGATAAAGAAGAGGTCTCTTCTATTAATAGTCAGATACAAAAAATGTCAATAGGGGAAAGAATAATCCTTTTGGATACACTTGAAAATTTACCATATTATTATAATATAAGAGACTTGACTGTGTGCGCGGGAGGGCTCGAATGTGATAACTATACATATACCTCTTCTGAGAAAATAAATGTAGAGAAAAGTATTGAGAAGGCGGTTAATAGAAATGAAGAAAATATTTTAGCGTATTACTCATCAAAAGATTTAATAATCATTCCACATCTTGATTTATCACAGATGGATACACATATTATAGCAGGACATATAGATATGGATGAAGTATCGGATACGTTAATTCAGACTAATTGGTACACAATTCTGAATACAGGATCCCATATTCGGTTTGCCTGCTATTGCCTTGATCATAATAGCGTTTATTATGAGCCTTATACAGGTTGGGTAGTATAATGTTAAATATTATAATCTTTGAAGGACGGTGATCTGATGGCGATATTATTTACGATAAAGAATATGTTTTGCAGGCGTATTTAAATATTGGTTAAAAGGAGAAAAAGTCTATGGTACATGAAATGAAGCTGCACGAATCACCATTTAAAAAAATAAAATCTGGAAAGAAAACTGTTGAATTGCGATTGTATGATGATAAAAGAAGAAAGATTAATATTGGTGATAGAATACTTTTTACTAATCAAACAAGTCAGGAAATGATAGCGGTTATTGTAACTGAATTATATCGCTTTGAGTCATTTAGAAAATTGTTTGAAAAAATTCCACTGGAAAAATGTGGCAATACATGTGATACATCAATAGATGATTTAGTTGAGCAAATGCGAAAGTATTATTCGGCAGAAGCTGAACAGAAATATGGTGTCCTTGGGATTGAAATAGAATTTGCGGACTTACGAAGCGTTATGCTGGAAAAAGAAAAGAAAGTGACTTGATCGAATAAGTTGTATTATTATATTTGATAGTAGGTAATAAAATATAAATGGAAAGAAGGAGTAATTTGTATGGAAAGTAAGGAATTTGTTGAAAAGTTTATATCAATATTAACAAAAGTAAAAGATATATGTGGATATAATTGTATGGAATATTATGTCATTTCAGATGATCCAGATTGTGATGTTGATTTTGGAGTTGACGAAAAAGGTTTTCTTATTATAGAAAGTAAAATATCTAATTTAAAAGTTTCAGATCTTAAGCAGATTAGATATCGAATTGGACCGTATTTAGAGGAAAATTCAGATAAAGAATACTATATTTCCTTTGTATTTAATAATGATTTGACACTTTATTTCTATATAACAGATTGTGGATTTTTAAAGGGGATTGTTATTGGTGATAAAAAATTTTGTTCAGACAGTGATATAATTGTGGAGGGTATAATATTTAACCCAGAGTATAACTGGAAGGATACAATGGTAATTAAAGATAAAGAGTTGGTTGCCTATCTTGGTCATGAAAAACATGTCATAATTCCAGATGGGGTTGAGGTTATAGGTGTAGATGCATTTGAAAAGTGTGGTGTAAAAAGTGTAATTCTTCCTTCTACTACAATAATTATAAAAAGAAGAGCGTTTTGGTTTAATTCATTATTAGATCGTATAGAATTATGCAGCGTAGAAAGTATTGAAGAGGAAGCTTTTGGTTATTGTAAGAATTTGAAAGAAATAATAATACCGGAATCTGTAAAAGAAATTCAGAAAAATGCATTTTGTAATTCAGGTTTGACATTGGAGAAAATAGAGAATTATTCTGACATAGAAATTAATGATAATATTCTAAATAAATGAACTCTATAACATAGATCCTGTAAATTTTCCCTCAAAATTTTTATTTTCCCTCTTGATTTTTTAAATCAAAAGGAGTATATATATTGTATCAAATAAATAGACGAAATGAACAAAGGTGTTCCAAATCATTGGGACACCTTTCTTTTTTTGTTTTATCAGAAGAAAGGAAGTACAAAATTATGATGAACAAAATTTCAGCCGTATTCGGTTCACACGTTTTCTCCGATCAGGTTATGAGAGAGCGTCTTCCAAAAGCAGTTTATAAATCCTTGAAGAACACAATCGATAAGGGCGAACCTCTTGATACATCTATTGCAGATTCTGTTGCAGCAGCAATGAAGGAATGGGCAATGGAACTTGGCGCAACACACTATACTCACTGGTTTCAGCCACTGACAGAGACAACAGCCGAGAAGCATGATTCATTCGTAAGTACAGTAGGCGATGGCGGAGTTATTCTTCAGTTCACAGGTAAAGAGCTGATCAAATCCGAGCCGGATGCTTCATCCTTCCCTTCTGGTGGACTTCGTGAGACATGCGCAGCCAGAGGATATACAGCATGGGATTGTACCTCACCGGCATTTGTAAAGACAACAGATGCAGGAACCTGTATCCTTTGCATCCCTGCAGCATTTACATCATATACAGGTGAGTCACTTGACTACAAGACACCACTTCTTCGTTCCATGGATGCAATCAGCAAGGAAGCCTTAAAGGCACTTGCATTATTTGGAAATACATCAGCAAAGAAGGTTACAGCTTCTGTTGGTCCTGAGCAGGAATACTTCCTGATCGATAAGAAGAAATTCGCAAAGAGAACAGACCTGAAGCTTTGTGGACGCACCTTATTCGGTGCGAAGCCTCCAAAAGGACAGGAGCTTGACGATCAGTATTTTGCAGCGATCAAAGATAAGGTTGCATCATACATGACCGAGTTAAATGAAGAATTATGGAAATACGGTATTCTTGCTAAGACACAGCACAACGAAGTTGCACCTGCTCAGCATGAGTTAGCACCTATTTTCTCAACAACAAATATTGCAACCGATCAGAACCATCTGGTTATGGCTACTATGAAGAAGATCGCAGCAAAGCATGATCTGGAATGTGTTCTTCATGAGAAACCATTTGCAGGTGTCAATGGTTCCGGTAAACATAACAACTGGTCAATTTCAACAGATGAGGGCGAGAACCTGATCGATCCTGGTAAACATCCGGAGACAAATCTTCAGTTCCAGTTCTTCCTTGCAGCCGTTCTTGCAGCCGTTGATAACAATGCAGAGCTGTTAAGACTGTCCGCATCATCCGCAGGAAATGACCACAGACTTGGAGCAAATGAAGCACCTCCAGCAATCATTTCAGCATTCCTTGGTGAGCAGCTTGAATCCATCGTTAAGCAGATCATCGAGAAAGGTGAAGCTACAGAATCACCAAAGGGCAAGACTTATGTATCCGGTGCATCCACACTTCCTACATTTACAATGGATGCTACAGATAGAAACAGAACATCACCATTTGCATTCACAGGAAACAAATTCGAGTTCCGTATGGTAGGTTCTACACAGTCCATCGCATTTCCAATGATGGTATTAAATACGATCGTTGCAGATCAGTTAAAGAAGATGACCGACGAACTGGAAGGTGCAGAAGATTTCGAAACAGCATGTAAGGCACTGATCAGAAAGACTCTGACAGAGCATCAGAAGATCATTTTCAACGGAAATGGTTATTCAGATGAATGGGTTGCAGAAGCTGAGAAGCGTGGACTTCCAAATATCAAATGTATGGTAGATGCAGTTCCATATCTGGCAGCAGATAAGAGCGTTAAGATCTTTGAAGACCTTGGCGTTATGGATAAAGCAGAGTTATCAGCCAGAGCAGAAGTTATGCTTGAGAATTACGCAAAGAAGATCAACATTGAGGCACTCACAATGATTGAGATGGCAAACGAAGAGATCATTCCTGCGGTTATGGAATATCAGGCAGAGCTTGCAAAGGGTGCTGCTGAGATCAAGGCTCTTGGTATTGAGCCAAGCGTACAGGTATCACTGTTGAATACAATCTCTGATAAGCTTGCAGAGCTGAAGACAGCAACTGTAAAACTGGAAGAGCTTGTTGCAAAAGCTGCTGATTACGAAGACGATATCGAAGCATGGGCAAAATACTATCACAACGTAGTATTTGCAGCATTTGATTCTGTAAGAACACCTGCTGACGAACTGGAAAAAGAACTTCCAAAGACAGCATGGCCATTCCCTACATACGAGCAGTTATTATTCGAGCAGTAAGATCAAATACAGTAAATGTTTATTACAACCTAAAATAGTCAAAGGGCATCTCGTTTTCTTAAATAGAAGGCGGGGTGCTTTTTTTACACATAAGGTGCTTATTTTACACACGGGTTAACTTGTAAAGCAATAGGAACTATGGTAATCTGGTACAAAACAGAGGGAAGAGACTTTATAAAGGAGTGGCGACTATGTGCAGGGCAATGGAAGAAATGAGAAATGAAACAGCTCATGAGAAAGCTGTTCAGATTGCAGAACGTATGTTGAAATCTGGTAAATTATCATATGAAGAAATAGCGGAATTTGCAGAGTTGACTGTTGAAGAAGTCAAAGCTCTTGATGAAAAAGTGATTGCATAGTGAAAACATCAGACAACCGGGAAATCATTTGTACAAGGATTTTCCGGTTGCTTTTATATCACAAAAGCTATGGTCGAAACCTTGTTTTTCTGGTATTATAAAAAGATGTGATGTGTAATATTGATCAAATATAAAAGAATCAGGAGTTTGATTTGAAGAATTTATATATAGCAGAAAAACCAAGTGTTGCAAGGCAGTTTGCAGATGTGCTTGGTGTAAAAGGAAATGCCGGAGCGGGCTATCTGGAATCGGAAGATTCTGTTGTGACCTGGTGTGTGGGGCACCTGATCACGATGAGCTATCCGGATGCCTATGACGAGAAATTAAAAAAATGGGATCTGGCTACGATTCCTTTTATTCCGACAGAATTCAAATACGAAGTGATACCGGATGTCAGCAAGCAGTTCAAGATCGTAGCAGGGCTGTTGAACCGGGATGATGTAGGCTGTATCTATGTCTGCACCGACTCAGGACGTGAGGGAGAATACATCTACCGTCTGGTGGATCAGATGGCAAAGGTTGGAAATAAAGAGAAGCGGAGAGTCTGGATCGACTCCCAGACAGAGGAAGAGATCCTGCGTGGAATCCGGGAAGCCAAGCCGCTTTCAGAATATGATTCGCTTAGCGATGCCGCATATCTTCGTGCGAAAGAAGATTATCTGATGGGTATTAATTTCTCCAGAGCCTTATCGTTAAAATACAGCTATGTGATAAGAAATTATCTGAAACTGGACAAATGCGTGATTGCGGTTGGACGTGTTATGACCTGTGTTCTTGGCATTATCGTGAAGCGGGAGCGGGAGATCCGTGAATTTGTAAAGACACCATTTTACCGTGTTGTTGGTACGGTAAATGTTGCCGGGCAGACATTTGAGGCAGAATGGAAAGCAGTAAAGGATACACCGTATTTTAATTCACCGCTTCTGTATAAAGAAAATGGCTTCAAGCAGAAGAAGGATGCAGAAGATCTGGTGAAAAAGCTGTCGGCAAATGGGATGGATGCCACACTTGTTGCAAGTGAGAAGAAGAAAGAAAAGAAGGCTCCGCCAATGCTGTATAACCTTGCCGAGCTTCAGAATGACTGTTCCTCACTTTTTAAGATCAGTCCGTCTGATACCTTAAAGATCGTGCAGGAGTTATACGAGAAGAAGCTGGTGACATATCCGAGAACGGATGCCAGAGTGTTGTCAACGGCGGTGGCAAAGGAAATCTATAAGAATATATCCGGTCTGAAACGGTATACGCCGATGGCTGCCTATGCTGATGAGGTTCTTAACATGGGAAGCTATAAGACGATCGCAAAGACCAAGTATGTAAATGACAAACAGATCACAGACCACTATGCGCTCATTCCGACCGGACAGGGCATGGGTGCGTTAAGAGGATTGTCTGAGATCGCGGCAAATGTGTATGAGATCATTTGCAGACGATTCTTAAGCATCTTTTATCCGGCAGCAGAATATCAGAAGCTTTCTATGACACTGGCAAAGCAGGATGAATTCTTATTTGCCAATTTTAAATATATGTTAAAAGAAGGTTACCTGAAGGTTGCCACGAACCGTTTTGCAAGAAAAAAGGATGATACCAAATACAGCCCGGAATTCATCGAGACGATCGGACATTTGAAAAAGGGGGATATCCTTTCACTCGACAAATTCGAGATCAAAGAGGGTGAGACTTCACCGCCGAAACGCTACAATTCCGGTACGCTTATCCTGACGATGGAAAATGCCGGACAGTTTATCGAGGACGAGGAGCTTCGTGAGCAGATCAAGGGCGCAGGTATCGGAACCAGTGCGACCAGAGACGGAATCATCACCAAGCTTGTAAATAACAAATACATTGCACTGAATAAGAAAACGCAGATCGTAACGCCTACATTTCTCGGCGAGATCATTTATGATGTTGTTTATTATTCGATCAACGGACTGCTTCGTGCAGACCTGACGGCAAGCTGGGAAAAAGGCTTGTGCGGCGTGGCTGATGGTTCGATCACGAAAGAAGAATATACAGACAAGATGAACACCTTTGTGATCAAATATACAAATCTGGTAAAGGGAATCAGCAATCAGAACCAGATTACAACAGTATTTGACAGAACAAGGGTATATTATAAAAAATAATCATGAAATAGTTGATTAATAGATAAAAATTATCTTTTGTGGATAAATGATTGCTTTTTAGATAAAAATTGTCCTTTATGGGCAAATGATTGTTTTTTTTAATTCTGTAAAAGATTGCGAGGTATAAGAAAATGAATAATGAAACAGTAAAACAGGTAACGATCAAAGAATTATATGATCTGACAGAGACAGCAGCAAAACCATTGCTGGAAAGCGTTACATATCCATGGGAAGCCCTTCCGAAGATCAAGGATTTTATCATTGAACTTGGAAACAGTTTAGATCCGGAAGAGTATGAAAAACGTGGTGAAAATATCTGGATCCATAAATCGGCAACTGTATTTGATTCTGCCTATATCGCAGGTCCATGTATTATTGGAAAAGATACAGAGGTCAGACAGTGTGCATTTATCCGTGGAAGTGCTTTAGTGGGAGATAACTGCGTGGTTGGTAATTCCACAGAGTTAAAAAATGTCATTATCTTTAATAATGTACAGGTTCCACATTATAACTATGTAGGTGATTCAATCCTTGGATTCCATTCTCATATGGGAGCAGGCAGCATTACCTCTAATGTTAAATCAGACAAAACACTGGTGCATGTCAAAGGCACGGACTTCGATATTGCAACCGGCATGAAGAAATTCGGCGCAATGCTTGGCGATTATGTGGAGGTTGGCTGTAACAGCGTCTTAAATCCGGGAACCGTGATCGGTTCACATTCAAACATCTACCCATTGTCCCGTGTCAGAGGCTATGTGCCATCAAACAGCATCTACAAAGACCAGAACGACATCGTAACCAAGCGCTAGTCGATAGCCTTTACGTTGAGGCACAAGGACGAGAATGCGATGTAGATATCTTTTTTGGGTTACATAATTTATGATTAAAAGGCGGTGCAGCTAAGGCTGGGACAATAATGTGCCAGTGTACAAAAATCTGACATACAGAAATGTTATATAACGCATCTTGGTATAGAAACACAAATCACCTGAGTAGAATGTCCTTATGTAGCAGACCTGTCCGAGCGTCGGTACTTGGACAGTGTAGTTTGCTGTCCTATGTACCGTTACGCCGAGGATAGAGCGAGAGCGTTCTGCGAAATAAGGAGCATACTATTCAGGTGATTGTACGGTATTAATAGCCAAGATGCGTGATGTTCTTACTGTAGTCAGATTTTGTCCGGGACCTATTCCACAGCCTTGGCAAGTGCCTCTTTGATGGCGTTGATCAGCAGCATCGAGGTATACTTGGTATCGCCGGAAACAGTGAGGTCGTCAATCGATGATACATACTGCAGGTCGGTGTTGATCGCCTCTAAAGAAGACGACAGGAGCGGATACATGGTGGTGACACTTTCGTCCAGATTGGAGAGCGCAACATCCCGGATAGAATGATCATCAACCGTAACCATAACAGACAGAGTAGATTCGCCGAGCGTGATAGTAGAATCATATGTACCGGGGTTATAAGAAGGCTCCGTTGTTTCAGAAGCGGTATTCGAAGAAGCAGTTTCTGAAACGGTGGCAGGTTTTTTGAACATGATCGTCAGTATGATGATAAACAGGGCGACAAGTCCGAGAAAAATAACCGTGTATATGATTTCTTTAGATTTTAAAACGATAAGCTTTGTGGATGCCATATAAATATTCCCCTCATTTATTATTACTATATTGTATTCACAGAGAAAATAAAATATAACCAAAGAGCAGATTGTTAACAAAACAAATATGCTTTCACAAGGAGAAAGCAGAAAACAGGATATTACCAGATAAATGTATGAAAGGAGACCCGTTATGTCAGTTCGATTCTTACTTGGAGCATCCGGTTCAGGGAAATCCAGACAGATTTATAATGAAATCATTCAGGCATCGATAAAAGAGCCGGAAAGGAATTTTTATCTGATCGTGCCGGAGCAGTATACGATGGAAGCACAGAGAGAACTGGTCACCATGCATCCGGCCGGAGGTATGATGAATATTGATGCGATCGGCATGAACCGGCTGGCATATCGTGTATTTGATGAACTTGGGATCAGTACCGGACAGGTGCTCGAAGACTTCGGAAAAAGTATGATGATCAAGAAGATCTTATGTGAACAGCAGGACACCTTACAGGTATATGGAAGCTATTATGATAAGCTTGGATTTGTGGATGAGATGAAATCCATGATGTCAGAGATCTTCCAGTATAATATCAAACGGGATACGATCGATGAGATCATGGAGCAGATTCCGGAGGATAGTGTTGTTGCAGGTAAAATGCAGGATATCAGACACATTTACGAAGAATTTGAAGCATTTGCAGGTGAACGCTATATTGTGGCAGAACAGTTGGTGGAACTGTTGACCAGACATGTTGGCCAGTCAGAGCTTGTGTGCGGCAGTTCTCTGTATTTTGATGGGTTTACCGGATTTACGCCGGTACAGCTTGAACTTGTTGAGAAACTGATGACCTGTGCGGATGATCTGACCTTTTCCTTTACCTTAGATGACAGAGATCAGAAGTATGAGCATATAAAAGACTACGAATTATTCTATCTGACAAAGACTACGATAAAGAAATTAACAGAAGCGGCAGCAGCCGCTGGTGTGGAGATCGAGTCTCCGGTCGTTCTGCCGGGAACAACCAACTATCGTCTGGGGGAGAACCGGGAACTGTTTTTCCTGGAGCGGAATTTGTTCCGTAGTCCGTATCAGAAATGGAAGCAGCCATTGGAGCGGATCCATCTGACAGCGACAGGAGATGCACAGGACGAGATCGTATTTGCCGCATCTACGATAAGGAGACTTGTGCTGGAGGAAGGATATCGGTATAAGGATATTGCGATCGTAGCGGGAGATCTGGAGCAGGCATCCCATATCTATGAACGGGTGATGGAGGAATATGAGATTCCGGTATTTATCGATACAAATGCCTGTCTGAAAGGAAATCCATGTGCGGAGACGATCCGAAGTGTATTAGCAGTTCTGGCGGATGATTTCTCTTATGACAGCGTGTTCCGATTCTTAAAGGCGGGTATGACGGATCTGTCCTTTGAGGATATAGAGCTTCTGGAAAATTATGCGTTAAAGCGTGGTGTCCGTGGCTACAGCAGATGGAATCGTGCAGTATCTGAAAACTATGAGAAGACCTCTCCGGTAAATATAGATGAGATCCGGCAGGCTTTTATGGAGATGTTTGAGGGCATCCGTAAGATCTTTACAGATAAAAAGGCAGTCACAAAAGATTATGTGGAAGCGCTTTATGACTTCTTGCTTCAGATCCATATGTATGAGAAGCTGGAAGCTAGAAAGAATGAATTATACGAAGAAAACCGGATCAATGAAGGGGATGCCTACGGTCAGATCTTCGAGAAAACGGTTCGGTTATTCGATAAGATAGAGGAACTCTTAGGTGATACGAAGATGAGTGTAAAAGAGTTCTATGAGATCGTGGATACCGGACTTTCGGATATTGAGATCGGAGTCGTGCCGCCTACGGTTGATCGGGTTCTGATAGGAGATATCACGAGATCGAGATTAAATCATATAAAGGTATTATTCTTTACATCGGTCAATGATGGTGTTGTACCAAAAGCACCGAAAAAGGGAAGAATTTTAAGTGACAGAGACAGGGATATTTTGTCAGACTACGGCCTGGAACTCGCTCCATCCGACAAACAGAACAGCTATATCGAGCAGTTTTATATCTATACGATACTGACGAAGCCATCCGATCATTTGTATATATCGTATCATAAATTAAGCGCATCACTTGAAAGCATGCGTCCGTCTTATCTGCTTGGAAGGATCAGCAGTATTTTTCCATCCCTTCAGGCAGAGGAGTATGACGCTGCTTCCTGTATGCCGGATACCGTCAACCGGTCATTAAGACGGATCCTTCAGACAGAGGATCCCGAAGCGGTAGAGAGCAGGATATTAACGCAGATTTTGACGGAAAAGGGATTTGCCGGAGAATTGACTGCCATTTATAAAGGCAGGACATACAGAAACGTGGCAGAACAGCTTCCGCCGGAGACGATCGCTCTGTTATATGGCAGATATCTGCATGCATCGGTATCGAAGCTTGAATTATATGCAAGATGCGGATTTGCATATTTCTTAAAATATGGTCTGCGTTTAAAAGAGCGGGAAATGTATCAGATTGATGTCAGAAATGTCGGAGTGATCCTTCACAGTGTAATGGAAGGACTGTTTAAGCAGGTAAGAGACACCAGAAATAATGACTGGGAGAATTTTCCGGAAGATGAGAGAATGCTGATGGTCACGGAGCTTGTAAATCGTGCGGCAGAGGAATCGGCAGGAGATTTCTTTGAAGATAATGCAAGAAATGCTTACATGCTTCAGATGATCGAACGTATGGCACAGACATCCGCCGGTATGTTACAGAAGCATATAAGGCTTGGCAGCATGAAGCCTGGAATGTTGGAAAAGACCTTTGATTCCGCAAAGGATGAAGTCGGTTCTTATCTGTTTGAGCTTCCAAATCAGATACAGATGAGTATCAATGGTAAGATCGACCGTGTAGATGTGGAAGAAGAGGATGGAACGGTTTATATCAAGGTGATCGACTACAAATCATCCACCAGAAAACTCAGTCTGGAGGAAGTCCTGAATGGAGAGCAGCTTCAGCTTGTGACCTATTCTGCAATCGCATATGAGATTGAAAAAATGATCTATCCCGATAAGGATATTCAGGTCGCCGGATTATTATATTACAGCTTTGATGATCCGGTGATCGAGATTGAATCTTCGGAGATTGATACCGATACAGAGCAGCCGGAATTCTCGGATCAGGAGAAATTAGACGCTGAGAGAATGGAGAAAATGAAGCTGCAGGGCTTTGTCAATGAATCACCTGCCGTGATACAGAAGATGGATCATACCTGCAATCAGTCACTTCCGGTAAAACTTGATAAAAATGGTGACATCAAGAAAAGTGAGAATGTGGTATCGGCAGACCAGATCCGGACGATCATGGAATTGACGAGAGAGAATATAGAAGAACTTGGAAGTCAGATCGCAGAGGGAAAGATCGCGATCGAGCCATATAAGAATAAGAGCAATACAGGCTGTGATTATTGTGAGTTTAAGAATATCTGTCATTTTGATGTCAAGAATGGCGGAAATCAATATCGCAGACCGGATAACGCGAAGCTTAAGCGGTACAGGGAGGAGTAGCAGAGATGGGTATTTCATGGACAGATGAACAGAAATCAGTCATTAATTCCAGACATGGTAATCTTCTGGTATCTGCTGCGGCAGGCTCCGGTAAGACGGCTGTCCTTGTAGAACGGATTCTTGAGATGGTCATGGGAGTTGATGCGGATGGCAATAAGGCAGAGGAGAAGATCGATATTGATGAGGTTCTGGTTGTAACATTTACCAGAGCTGCGGCTGCCCAGATGAAAGAGAAGATTGCCGATAAGCTTGAGCAGGCAGCCGAAGAACATCCGGAGGATGAGCATATCGTTAAGCAGTTATCCCTGCTCCCACGGGCAGATATCATGACGATTGACAGTTTCTGCCTTGGAATCGTAAAAGACTATTTTCAGATGATTGGGATCGATTCCTCTTTTGATATAGCAGATAATGCAGAGATGGATCTGATCAAGAATGATATATTGGATGAAGTATTAGAACAGAAATATCAGGAAGCATCCGATGGATTTATCGGACTGGTAGACAGCTTTGCGAGAAAAGAATCGGATGAGAAGATCCGGGAGCTGGTCTATCAGATCTACCGGGTTGCATCCGGTTACCCGAAGCCGGAACGCTGGATAAAAGAAGCGGAAGCGGCACTTGAAGTATCCACAAAGGAAGAACTGTATACCTTAAGATGGTATCAGGATTATATGCAGATCGTAACGGATACGCTTGATTCAGCAATCGGTCAGGCAGAGTTGTGCTTAGAGCTTGCAGATGAAGCAGATGGACCTTTTGGTTATGATCCTATTATACGTTCAGATCTGGAATTACTGCGGAATCTGAGACAGGCTGAGGATATGGATGAGGCATATAAACGGGTTTCCAAATTTTCTAATCTGAAGCGTATCGCAGCCTGCGATCCGGAGAAACAGCAGTTTGTAAAGACGACTATGCAGACTTATCGTGGAAGTGTAAAGGACATGATGGCATTGTTCCGCCCGACAGGTGTCATACTTGCAGAATGTGCGATGATGAAAGGACCATTGTCAGCTTTATTATCCCTGACACGTTCCTATATGGAGCGGTTAAAGGAAGAAAAGCTTGACAGGAATCTGTATGAATTCCGTGACATTTCAGAATTTGCCTATGATATCCTGTGCGCAGGAACAGATGAGAATGGCTGTGTGATCCCATCGGAAGCAGGAAAAACGGTTGCCAGACGGTATCGTGAGATCCTGATCGACGAATATCAGGACAGTAACTTCTTACAGGAGGATATCTTAAACTGTGTGGCAGGTCATGGAGAAGATCGGAAGAATATGTTTATGGTGGGTGATATCAAGCAGAGCATCTACCGCTTCCGTATGGCAAGACCGGATCTGTTCCTGCATAAATATAATACATATTCTGACCGGGAAGATGCAGAAGATCAGAAGATCCTGCTGTCGAATAATTTCCGAAGTGCAGGAAAGGTGATTGATACGATCAACCAGATCTTTGAACCGTTGATGTCAGAGAATCTGGGCGGGATCGATTATGATGAATCGGCAAAGCTGCATATCGGAAGACAGGACAAGAATAACATGGGGTATGGATCCGAGATCCTGATCGTAAGGAATGACTGCGCAGATCCTGAGAAATCCCAGCCGGAAGAGATACGGTCGTTAACAAATGTGGATATAGAGGCACGGATGATCGCAGATGAGATCTATGAGTTAGTGAAGGGTGATAAACCACTTTATATTCCGGATGGAGATAACGGAGAAACCAGAAGGGTTTCTTACCGGGATATTGCCGTGCTGATGCGAAGTGTGAAGAAGAGTGCAAAGGCCTTTGAGGAAGCATTTGCAGAGCGTGGGATTCCATTATTTGTAGAGAGCGAGAGTGGATATTTTGATGCGATCGAGATCAGTACCCTGCTTGATATGCTGGCGGTGATCGATAATTCCCATCAGGATTATGCACTTGCAGCAGTCCTTCGTTCACCGCTTGCAGGCGTAAAGGAACAGGAGCTTGCAGAGATCGTTGGCATCTATGACCGGGACTTTAAGGATCATGAGAAGAATCTGGTACGGACAGCAAGTTTTTATCAGAAGGTCTGTTATTATGCAGAAAAGCCGGACTCAGAAGCTTCAGAGGAGCTTCGACAGTTCCTTCGTATGCTGGATAGCTGGAAGGCAGATAAAAACTATATGAGTATCAGTGAACTGCTTCATTCGATATTGGAGCAGACCGGATATTATTGGTTTGTTGGTGCGATGCAGTCGGGAAAACGAAGACAGGCAAATATCGATATGCTGATCCAGAAAGCGGATACCTATGAGGACAGCAGTTTTCGTGGACTGTTTAATTTCCTGCGTTACATGGACCGGCTGAAGACGAATGATCTGGATTTTGCAGAAGCGTCGGTGCTTGGAGATGATGACGATTCTGTTGTGATGATGACGATGCATAAGAGCAAGGGACTGGAATTTCCGGTTGTATTTGTCAGTGGACTGGCAAATCGTTTTTCGAATCTGGATGCCTTATCTCCGGTGACGGTAAATGCAGACAGCTATCTGGCAGGTTATGCGATCGACCGGAAGAACCGTGCGAAGAAGAAAACATTTGCAAGAGCGGCCATGCTCAGTGTTATGAATGCAGAGAAGCTGGCGGAGGAGATCCGTATCTTATATGTTGCCCTGTCAAGAGCAAAAGAGAAGTTATATATGACAGCGGCGGTAAAAGACCCCGGAGCGGAAAAGGCAGTCTTTGATTATCCGCTGCAGACTGATTTTCTTATTGAAGCGTCCGGACAGATGCGGATGGAGCTTCCATATATCACCAGAATGGAAGCTGGCTGTTTTATGGACTGGATCTTATCGGCGTTATCTATGCATATCGTATCAGAAGATATTGTATGCAGAAAGGATACTTATGCAACCTGGGTACTTGCAAAGACCGGCTATCAGAATCAGATACTTGCCGGGACAAATATAGATATGTCAGAAAAAAACGCTGTACAGACAGAGGATGAACTGCAGTTATATGAAAAGTATAAGGAACTTTTAGATTATACCTACCCATATAAAACAGAGCAGGCAGTAAAAAATAAGATGTCCGTTACAGAGATCAAACGACTGGCACACCGCGGAGAGGAAAATCCGGGATCTGACCTGTATCAGCCGCCTGTGACAGAAGCAGAGCTTACAATACCGGTGCTTCATTCCCGCATGAAGGAGGAGCCTGTAAAAGGAAATGAGATGGGTACCGTGATCCATAAGATCATGGAGCTTATTGATTTTACAAGAAACAGCATGGATGAGATCAGAGAGCAGATCCGGTCATTTTTTGATCAGGGATATCTGGAAGAACGGTACAGAGAGCATGTCCGTGCAGATAAGATCTATAACATGGTCAACAGTCCGCTCGGAATCCGTATGGCAGAAGCACAGAAGAACCATACCTTATACCGGGAGCAGCAGTTTTATATCGGCATGAAGCCGGAAGATATATCATCGGAGTATAAAGACAGCAAGGATATGGTCGTGGTTCAGGGAGTGATCGATGCCTATTTTCTGGAAGGAGATCAGGTGGTTTTAATGGACTACAAGACAGACCGGGTGGATCAGATATCGGATCTGGTCAGCCGTTATCATGTGCAGCTTGATATGTATGCAAAGACGATACATCAGCTTACCGGAAGAATGGTAACAGAGAAGATCATCTATGCATTTCATTTTGATGACAGTATCAACTTATAAACAGTAAAATGTCCGCGGACAATCATTTAAAGAAGATGGCAGCCTGTTACTATGCAGAGTATTTTCAGGCTGCCTTTGGTATATTTATATTGTAAAGAGATTAGGGGCTTGGTATAATTAAAACCAAATGGAAAGAAGTATTTTGATAAATGACAGACCAGATAGAAATGATGGTGTGACAGATAAGAACCGGGAGAAGATAAAGAATGATAATAGCCAATAACTTAAAGAAAATTTACGGCAAAGACTTTGTATCTGTGGACGATTTGAGTTTCCATATCAAGAAAGGTGAGATCGTTGGATTTGTAGGGCAGAATGGTGCTGGGAAGACGACAACGATCAAGATGCTGACCGGCATTTTAAAACCGACAGAGGGCAGTGTTCAGATCAATGGTCATGATATCCGGAAAGAGCCACTTGAGGCAAAACAGTCGATCGGATATATTGCAGATAATCCTGATATCTTTTTGCGGTTAACAGGGCTGGAATATGTGAATTTCATTGCAGATATTTATGGTGTATCAGAGACTGACCGTAAGAAGCGGTTAGAGGAAATGGCAGGACGTTTTGGTATGGAAGACAGCTTGAATAAACAAATGGTCAGCTATTCGCATGGTATGCGCCAGAAAATGATGGTAATAGGCGCATTAGTACATAAACCACCGGTCTGGATCTTAGATGAACCGATGACCGGATTGGATCCGAATGCGGCATATGAATTAAAGAAGATGATGCGGGAGCATGCGGATGAAGGTAACTGCGTATTTTTCTCAACGCATGTTCTGGAAGTTGCAGAGAAATTGTGTGATAATATCATCATGATCAAGAAAGGTCATGATATCTATCAGGGAACGCTGGATGATCTGGTTGCCGCACATAAGAACAAGTCACTGGAAGATATATTTATAGAAATGACACATGAGGAATAGAGTGCTTATGAAGAATTTTTTGTATTTGACCAGAGTGATGGCAAAGGATACAGAGATGACGATGCCGGACACCGGAGAAAAAGCGAAGGCATATAAGACACTTGGTTCACTTGCCATGTTCTGTATCATGGTTCCCTGTTGTCTGGTCGTTGGATTTATTGTATATATTATGACAGAAGCACTGATAGAAGCCGGAGGAATGACGGAAGGTGTAGAGCTGATCATACAGTTGATGTCCGTATTTGGCATGATCTTTTCGGTGATGGTACTGTTTAATGTACTGTTTTTTTCATCGGATCTGGATCATCTGCTTCCGCTTCCGGTAAAGCCGGGTGAGATCGTAGCAGCCAAATTTGTAAATGCATATATTGCAGAGAGTGTTATGGAGTTTATGGTTTTATTCAGTGGCTTTGTAGGTTACTTCATAGCTGCCGGCTTTAAGCCGGTATCTGCACTGACAGCATTGGTCGGAGTTGCACTGCTTCCGATCCTTCCACTTGTATATTGCGGGATTTTTGCCCTGCTTTGTATGGCATTTTTAAGCCGGATAAAACTGTTTCGGAATGTGGATGCCATGACAGGACTGGTAACCGTTATTTTCCTCGGACTCTTTTTATTATCGTTTATTCAGATGGACAGCATCAATATTAACAATTATATTGATGGCCTGATGAATCATAACAATATGTTTACAGCGATCATGGGAAAGATATTCTTTACGGTTCCGGTATTCTTAAAAGCGCTTGAAACGAACAACATTGCATATTTCCTGCTGTTCATCCTGTTAAATGCGGTTATGGCAGGTCTGTTGTTTTTCCTTGGAAGCAAGCTGTATTTGCGTGGCGTATATCTGGTTTCATCTGTCGGAAAAGCAGAGAAGAAAGAAGATGTGGTTTCTGATGCGGCATATGTGAAAAAAAGTATTCACAAAGCATATTTTCTGAAGGAATGTAAGATACTATACCGGACACCGGCATATCGCAAATATTGTGTAATGGTAAATATTATATGGCCGGTTCTTGCGGTGGCATTGTTTGTTCTGCCTGCGACGAAGAACTTTATGACTTCATTTGAGAAGCTGCTTTCCAAAGGGTTTGTAGCATCTGATCTGATCGTATTATTGCTGGTGCTGATCATTTCCTTCTTTGCAACAGCAATGAACAGTATTGCATCGACCTCGTTTACAAGAGAGGGAGATCATTTCAGCTTTATCAAATATGCACCGGTCAGCTATCGGACGCAGATCGGGATCAAGGCAGGTGTCAGTCTGGTGTACAGCGGCATTACAGTTGCAGTAACGATCCTTGTGTTGTGCATCTGTATGCATATCAATGTGCCTGCGGCCATTTACTTTATTGTGATCGGGTTCTTATCGGTTGTGTGCTGCACCTATATCGGACTCTGGCTGGATGCAACACATCCGAAGCTGAACTGGGAAGATGAATACGGAGCGCTCAGGGGCAATCTGAATGCATTCTTTAATATGGCGATTGCAATTCTGGTATCCATGATCCTTTGTGGAGTCGGTTTTTGTTTATTTAAGTTTACAAAGATGGATTCTATTATGATCTTTGCAATCTATCTGGTAATTCTCGGACTCGTGACATACAGGATCCGCAGAAGTGCCATTATATATATAAAAAAGAGTATAAGCAATGACTTATATGTTTAGGAGGCATAAAAATGAAAGAGAAAAATGCATGGAACAGTTATGACAAGGAAGAACTTGCAAAGCTGGAAAAATTATGCAAATCCTATCGTGAATTTCTGGATGCAGGAAAAACGGAGCGGGAATGTGTAAAAGAGATCGTAAAACAGGTAAAGAAAGCCGGATATGAAGATATTCAGGATGTGATCAAAGAAGGAAAGAAGCTGACAAAAGGCTCAAAAGTATATGCTGTATGGATGAATAAGACCGTAGCCTTGTTCAACATTGGTAAGAAGAATATCGAAAAGGGTATGAACATTCTTGGCGCACATATCGATTCCCCACGTATGGATATCAAACAGATCCCATTATACGAGAAAGAGGGATTTGCTTATCTGGATACGCATTATTATGGAGGAATCAAGAAGTATCAGTGGGTAACCTTACCACTTGCTATTCATGGTGTAGTTGCCAGGACAGATGGAGAAGTTGTAGAAGTAAACATTGGGGAAGACAAGAATGATCCGGTATTTTGTGTTACCGATCTGCTGATCCATCTTGCCGGTGCTCAGATGGAAAAAAAGGCAAATAAAGTTATCGAGGGAGAAGAACTGGATATTTTATTTGCGAGCAAGCCATTAAAGGGAAAAGAGAAAGAAGCCGTAAAGGAACAGGTGCTTGCACTTCTGAAGAAAAAATACGGAATAAAGGAAGAAGATTTCATTTCAGCAGAGCTTGAGATCGTTCCGGCAGGAAAGGCAAGAAACTGCGGAATTGATGAGAGTATGATCATGGCATACGGACAGGATGACAGGGTATGTGCATATACTTCTATGGTTGCGATGCTGGAAGCAGAAGATGTAGAAAAGACGACCTGTTGTCTGTTGACAGATAAAGAGGAGATCGGAAGCGTGGGTGCAACCGGAATGCAGTCTCATTTCTTTGAGAATACAGTTGCTGAGATCATGAATGCGATGGGCTGTTATAATGAACTGGCACTCAGAAGATGTCTGGCATCCTCCAGAATGTTATCCTCTGACGTATCTGCAGGTTATGATCCAACCTTTGCTAGTGCATTTGACAAGAAGAATGCGGCTGTCTTTGGTGAAGGTATGGTATTTAACAAGTTCACAGGAGCAAGAGGCAAATCCGGTTCCAACGATGCAAATGCAGAGTATCTTGCAGCTATCCGTAAGGTAATGGATGATGCCGGAGTATACTATCAGACTGCAGAGCTTGGTAAAGTAGATGTTGGCGGTGGCGGTACGATCGCTTATATTTTATCATTATATGGAATGGAAGTTGTGGACTGTGGTGTGGCCGTATTAAACATGCATGCTCCATGGGAGATCACTTCCAAAGCAGATATTTATGAAACTAAAAAAGGATATGTAGCATTTTTATTAGGTGCATAAGAAAACTATGAAGCAGTTACATTCAAAAATCAGAATGATCATATTAATAGTAGTAGCCGTGATGATGCTTTTTTCACCACGGCTTGCTGTGTTTGCACAGGAGAATTTTACATCAGATTACAGTCAGACCAAGTACACAGAAGATGACGGTTTTGAAAGTGGGGAAGCAAACTGCATCAGCCAGTCTGCCAGTGGATACATATGGGTCGGCACGGACAGCGGACTGTACCGTTATGATGGAAGTCAGTTTCGGAAATTTTCACTGGGAGAAGACAGCGACAGCAGTTCCTATACGATCAACAGTATTCTTGCGGCATCGAATGGAGATCTGTATGTAGGAACGGAAAACTATGGCTTATTTATTTACAAAGACGGACGCTTTAATCGTATATCGAATTCAACAGAGGATGAGATTACGACCGTCCGTGGACTGTATGAAGATGAAGAAGGAAAAATATGGCTTGCTACTTCATCCGGTATTTATTATTACGAATCCGGTGAAATGACGCTGGTTGCGGATGATGATGTTGTTGCACCGGATGTAATAGCAATCAGTGGATATCGTTCTTATGTATATGCGATCGTGAATAACGATACGATCGTAAATATCAAGGATGACCAGATCGTAAGCAAGATCAGTAAGATAGAATACACAGAAGAAGATCTGAACAGCCTTTTTGTAGATGAGAACGGGGAACGGTATATTGGTACGGTAGGTCATACAATTATACATCTTACGACGAACAAAGATTTTGAATTATTATCAACAGCGGCACTGAGTGGTATCAATAAGATCCGGCGGATTGATAATAAATTGTGGGTTCTTGCGGATGATGGTGTTGGTTATATTAACAAAAATAAAAAAATGAAGTATGTCACCGGCCTGGAATTTAATGAGTCGATGAGTGACATAATCCAGGATTTTGAAGGAAACTACTGGATGACCTCATATCGAAAAGGACTGATGCTGTTATCCAGAAGCAAATTCCAAAATGGAAGCATGAAATATGGTCTGGATGAGACGATCGTCAACTGCATTACGGAGTATTGCGGAAAGTTATATATCGGTACAGATGATGGCCTGCGGATCATAAATGCAGACGGAACTCTTGACCGTGACTCTGATCTTGTCACAATGTTAAATGGAAAAAGTATCCGTGATTTCTGTGTGGATTCAAAGAATAATCTGTGGATCTGTTCCTACCGAATTTATGGTGTTATCAAGGTGAACAGTAAGGGTAAATACAAATTCTATAATAAGAGTGGCGCGTTGTTGACCAGTAATGCTGTCAACTGTATCATTGAATTAAAGGATGGCAGTATGGCGATCGGAACCGAGAGCGGTATTTCCATATTGAAGGATGAACAGGTAACAGTCAGCTATGGCAGATTTTCCGGTATGGAAAATGCAGATATCATATCCCTGTATCAGGCGGAGGATGGAACCTTATATGCAGGGTCCAATGGTTCCGGTCTTTATACGATAGACATGGAATCTAATCTGAAAAAGATATCTATGTCAGAGGGACTGAATTCGAATGTTGTTTCTTCCATTGTTGGTGGAAGCAATGGTATCTGGATCGGAACAGATAATGGACTTTATTATCAGGAGGGTGTGATCCGTCAGATCAGTGCAGTTGATCCATCGAATTCTGTGGCAAATCTGATCCTGGATCAGGCAGGAGATCTCTGGATCTTCGGTTCCCGTGGCATCCAGAAATATTACGAAGGAGATCTGTTGAGCTCGGCAGATCCGGAATGTGAGATATATACGAAAAATGATGGACTGATCTCTGATATTACGGATAATTCAACGAATTATATCAGTGAAGATGGAGTTGTCTATGTGTGTTGTGATACCGGCTTCAGTATGCTGGATCAGAATCAGGTATTTACAAATGAAGTTCCGCCGAAGGTACGGATAGCTTCTGTTACAGTAGATGATAAAGAGTATGCGTTCTCGGATCTGGATGGTAAGATGACCGTTCCGGGTGATACGAACCGGATCGTGATCAAGTTCTCTGTTCTGAGTTATGTAAACCGTGGAGATATTCAGGTAAAATATTATCTTGATGGATTTGACGATAAAGACCGTGTTGTTTCGGGTACGGATAATCTGGAAGCAGAGTATACAAATCTGGAGGGCGGAAATTATACATTTGTGCTTTCGGCAGAGAATTCTGATGGTGTTGCCTGTGAAGAACCGCTGTCTTTTGTTATTGTAAAACAGTTGAAATTCTGGGAGACTCCATTTTCCAGAGTTCTGATCGTGGTATTGATCATAGCAATCTGTGTGGCAGCGATATTTGTAGCCCGGTATGTGATGCATCTGCTTGGCAAGAAGACGGAGCAGGTAGAAGAACTCAGCAAGAAAAATGAACAGGCAGAGCGTTCTAACCGTGCAAAGAACGATTATGTGAACTATCTGAATCATGAGATCCGTGTACCGTTAAATTCGATCCTTGCGATCAGCGAGATGCTTTTGCGGAATGATGAGGCAAGAACGGAAGAAGAGGTAAAACAGTTATCCACGGTATATGGTTCCAGCTATGAGATCCTTGGTATAATTGATGGAATATCCAGACTATCGAATTTACAGGATGGAACACTGGAATTGCAGGAGAAGGAATATGCGGTTTCAGATATGATCGAGGAGCTTGCGGTTCAGTTTAAGGAAATGATCAACCGGGATCTGGTTGCCTTAAAGGTAAGTATTGAGGATGATATACCAAATGGTCTGATCGGTGATTGTGACAAGGTGAAGGAGATCCTGATGAATCTGTATCAGAGGGCGGCAAAGACCACCAAAGAAGGTTCGATCAGCATTGAAGTGGACTGGAGAAAGATCGCTCCGGAAGAGTGCGACAGACCGGACAGCATTTATCTGGATATCGTGATATCAGATACCGGAACCGGAGTAAAGGAAGAACGTCTGGACAGCTTTTTTGATCTGGACGATTCTTATGACAGAACTGATATCGGTAATTTTGATATCAGTATCGGACTGGCAATCGCAAGACAGTTGATCGAGAGTATGGGTGGAACCCCGGAGGTTGACAGTACTTATGGAGCAGGAACCACGATACGCTTCTCCATTATACAGCAGGTATTTGATTACAGCTATGTTAATTATAATGTAAGCAAACGACGGGAGCAGGCATTCCGTAATTCGAATTCAAGAATCTGGCTTCCGGATGTCAGGATCCTTCTTGTAGACGATTCCGACGTCAGTACGCAGATCCAGAAGGTTATATTTGATTCCTATGAGCTGATCTGTGATACCGCTTCATCCGGATTTGAAGCAATCGACAAGGTTATGGTAACTCCATATGATATGATCTTCATTGATACGGTCATGCCGGTTATGGATGGTGCAGATACCGTCCGTGAGATCCGGAGTCTGGATGGAGAAGAATACAAACGGGTTCCGATCATTGCACTTTCAGAAAACAATATAGACAGCAGCAGAGATGAGATCATAAAGCAGGGCTTCAGTGACGTACTTGTAAAACCGTTGGAAATGGATGGAATCGAAGGCATTTTCCGTTTGTTCCTTCCGGAGGACAAGATCAAGGAGAAGACAAGCAATATCAGACAGTATATCAGCGAATCCAGATTTAAGGATGATGTTTATATTCTGGAGAACAGTATTGTAGTCGAAAATGCATTGAAGATGATCGGAGGCAATTTTGATACCTTTAACCGTTTTATAGCGGCATTCAAGGAAGACTATGAGCCGGATGTAGATCGTCTGGAAGAATATATTGATGATGATGTCAGACGGTATCGGAATATCATTCATGATATCAAGAGCAGCAGTGGAAATATCGGCGCATACAGCATCGAACGGAAAGCTGCAAATCTGGAGTCAGCGATCAATATAGGAAATATGCAGTATGCAAAGGAAAATACGCATGAATTTGTATCCATGCTGAAGCGTATGTTTAAGGATATCGGACTCTATCTGGCGAAGATCAATCCGGTTGAACAGCAGGAAAAGACAGTCAGGGATGCAGTGGATCGTGGACAACTCAAAGATATGCGTACATTTTTACGAGATGCCGATGTTGGAGCTGTAAAAGAAATACTGGCAGAAATCGACCGATACGAGTATAATGATGCTGATATTGAGTTCTTAAATGCACTGAAGATGACGGTGGATGCCATGGATTATGAAGGAGCAAGTGAGATCATCGATCAGTATCTGAACAGTAAGTAAAATACCATTGTGTCATGCATGGAGTCATGTATGACACAGGGATATGACACATAAAAAGGAAGAAAGAAGGATAAAAACATGAGAGTAGCGATCATTATGGGATCAACAAGTGACCTGCCAAAGGTTGAGCCTGCAATCGGCATTTTAAAGGAGTATGGAGTAGCAGTTGATGTAAGATGTCTGTCTGCACACAGAGCACATGCAGGACTTTCAGAGTTTATTGAAGAAGCAAATAATAATGGAACACAGGTTATCATTACTGCCGCAGGTATGGCAGCAGCACTTCCGGGTGTTGTAGCAAGCCAGACAGTGATCCCGGTTATCGGAGTACCAATTTCCGGTTCTGTATTAGATGGAATGGATGCACTTCTTTCTATCGTTCAGATGCCATCCGGTATCCCTGTAGCAACTGTAGCAATAAACGGAAGCAAGAATGCAGCATATCTGGCACTTCAGATCATTGGAAACAGCAATGCAGAAGTAAAAAAGAAGCTTTTGGCAGAGCGTGAGTCCATGGAAGCTGCAGCCATGAAGGCGAATGCAGAGGTAATTGCAAAATATAACTAATTTTTATGTATTATAAAAATGCTGATTTCCGATATGGATCTATGATCTGTATGGAATGAAAAACATAAGAAAAGCAGGAGAAAAAATGATGATAAATTCAGGTTCTCCTGCTTTACTTTTTACCTTGTAAATGGTATTGTAAATGGCGGATGGTATTCGAAAGAAACTATACCTGATTGTACACCACAGATAGAACAGGCGATAGCAGGTGATCATATGAGGATTGGATTTATCGGTGCAGGCAAAGTAGGCTTTACACTTGGAAAGTATCTTGAACAGAAGTTGAATAAAGAAGAGATACAAAGGAACCTTCCGGAGACAGTAACCGTATCCGGATATTACAGCAGACAGGTGGAGAGTGCAAAAGAAGCTGCAGCATTTACCAATACCGAAGCATTTGATGATCTGAAGAAGATCGTTTGTGCAAGTGACGTCCTGATGCTTACTGTTCCGGATGGAAGGATAGAAGCAGTATGGGACAGCATAAAAGCCTTTGATATCAAGGGCAAACTGATCTGTCATTGTAGTGGTGCGATGACCTCTAATATTTTTTCAGGTGTAACAGAGGCAGGAGCCTTTGGTTATTCGATTCATCCTATGTATGCAATCAGTTCAACGACAAAATCCTACAGGGAAATGCAGAAATGTTTTTTTACCGTGGAAGGTGCTGAAGAGTGGGGAAATAAACTTTGCCGCTTTATTCGTCTTTTAGGAAATGACTGTGTACTTCTCTCAACAGAAAATAAAACAAAATATCATGCGGCTGCAGTATTTGCCAGCAATCTGGTGAATGGTCTGTATGGATCGGCAGTTTCATTACTGGAAGACTGCGGATTTGAAAAGAAACAGGCAGAGCAGGCACTTGTTCCGTTATTTATGGGAAACGCATCGCATATAGCAGAAGATGGCCCGGTGGCAGGTCTGACCGGACCGATCGAGAGAAATGATACAACGACAGTAAAGAAACATCTGAATGTTCTTGATGCAAATGAGAAACATATTTATATCAGCGTATCAGGAGCTGTACTAGCTTTAGCAGAGCAGAAATATCCCGACCGTGATTATTCTGAGATGAAGAAGATTCTTTCAGGACAGGAATGAGAAATGGGAATACTGCAATGCCGGGAACGATGGCAGGGAAAACAGTAAGTTATGGCAATGCTGGATTTTGAAATGAACAAAAAATGAAATGATTTCAGAATAGGAGAATAAGACGTATGAAGAACACAACAACATCAATTATGCAGATGAAGAATTCCGGGCATAAGATTTCTATGCTGACAGCGTATGATTATACGACAGCAAGATTATTGGACGAAGCAGGAGTCAACACGATCCTTGTCGGTGATTCCCTCGGAAATGTAATCCTTGGATATGAGGATACGATCTCTGTAACCGTAGAAGACATGATCCATCATAGTGCAGCCGTTGCAAGAGGAGCCAAGAATGCACTGGTTGTAACCGATCTTCCATTTATGTCCTATCAGACCAGTGTATATGACGCAGTCGTAAATGCAGGTCGTCTGATGAAGGAAGGCAGAGCCGGAGCTGTAAAGTTAGAAGGTGGTAAAGAAGTCTGTCCACAGATCAAAGCAATCGTATCAGCAGGAATCCCTGTTGTTGCACATCTGGGACTGACTCCGCAGTCAATCAATACTTTCGGTGGCTTTAAGGTTCAGGGTAAGACAGAAGCAGCAGCTAAGAAGCTGATCGAGGATGCCAAGGCAGTAGAAGAAGCAGGTGCGTTTTTACTGGTACTGGAGTGTGTCCCTGCAAAGCTTGCAAAGCTTGTAACAGAGAGCATCAACATTCCTACGATCGGAATCGGAGCAGGAGCAGGATGCGACGGACAGGTTCTTGTAATTTACGATATGCTTGGCATGTTCAGTGATTTCAAGCCGAAGTTTGTAAAGCATTTTGCAAATGCAGGAGACATGATTCGTGAAGCAGTAAAGACTTATATAGCAGAGATTGACGATGGAACATTTCCGGCAGAAGAACACTGCTACAAAATTGATGATGAAGTAATCGATAAATTATACTAAGAGATAGAAGCTGCCTGAACCGGTAAAAACCGGGAGACAGGATCAGGAAAGGACTGGAAATCAGAAATGAAGATTTTAAAAACAGTAGATGAAGTAAGAAGTCAGGTTAAGGCATGGAAGAAAGAGGGCTTAAGTGTTGGACTTGTACCAACAATGGGATATCTCCATGAGGGACATCAGAGTCTGATCAGGAAATCCGTAGAACAGAATGACAGAACTGTTGTATCTGTATTTGTCAATCCGATGCAGTTCGGACCAACAGAGGATCTGGAGAGTTATCCAAGAGATCTGGATGCAGATGCAAAGTTATGCGAGACAACAGGTGCAGATGTGATCTTTCATCCGGAACCGGAAGAAATGTATAAGCCGGGATTTTGTTCTTATGTTAATATGACAGGGCTTCCGGATGCATTATGCGGACTGACTCGTCCGGTACATTTCAAAGGTGTATGTACAGTTGTAAATAAATTATTCAATATCGTTCAGCCGGATCGTGCTTATTTTGGGCAGAAGGATGCACAGCAGCTTGCAATCATCATGCGTATGGTTACAGATCTGAACATGGATATTGAGATCGTTGGATGTCCGATCATCCGCGAGGCAGATGGCCTTGCCAAGAGTTCCAGAAATATTTATCTGAAGCCGGAAGAACGTCAGGCAGCAGTTGTACTGAGTAAGTCAGTTAAGCTTGGACAGAAAATGATCGAAGATGGTGAGCGAGATGCGAAGAAGATTGTAGCAGCAATGAAAGAGCTGATCGGATCAGAGCCACTTGCAGATATTGATTATGTTAAGATGGTGGATATGGATACCATGAAGTCAATCGATATAGTAGAGGGACATGTCCTTTGTGCTATGGCAGTCAGATTTGGCAAGGCAAGATTGATCGATAACTTTATCCTTGATATGAACAAATAACAGCCGGATCAGGATTCGTTCCGGACAGAATGATTTTCAATGATACGATGCAGAATGGAGAAAATGATGTTAAAGAATAAGACCGTTGTTTTAGGTGTAACAGGAAGTATAGCAGCATATAAGATGGCAAATGTTGCCAGTATGCTTGTAAAACTGCATGCAGATGTAAATGTCATCATGACAGAAAATGCGACCAATTTTATCAATCCGATCACATTTGAGACCTTAACAGGAAATAAGTGTCTGGTGGATACCTTTGACCGTAATTTTCAGTTTAACGTAGAACATGTTGCACTTGCAAAACGGGCAGATATCTTCATGGTTGCTCCTGCATCGGCAAATATCATCGGAAAGATCGCAGGCGGCATTGCAGATGATATGTTGAGTACTACGATCATGGCAGCAAAATGTCCGAAGCTGATCGCACCTGCAATGAACACGAATATGTTAGAGAATCCGATCGTTCAGGATAACATCAGGAAATTACAGTCTTACGGCTATGAGATCATAGAGTCGGCAAGCGGATACCTTGCTTGTGGAGATACAGGCAAGGGAAAGCTTCCGAATGAACAGTTGTTAGTTGATCATATATTAAAGTATATTGCAGCAGAGAAGGATATGCAGGGAATAAAGGTACTTGTTACCGCAGGTCCTACGATGGAAGCAATCGACCCGGTTCGCTTTATCTCCAATCATTCAACTGGTAAAATGGGATATGCGATCGCCAGACAGGCGATGCTTCGTGGGGCGGATGTGACACTTGTAACAGGAAAGGTAGCGATCACACCGCCGGAATTCGTAACAGTAGTGCCGGTTACCTCTGCACAGGATATGTATGAAGCAGTAACGGCTGCCAGTGCAGATCAGGATATCATTATCAAGTCTGCCGCCGTTGCAGATTACAAACCGGCAGAAGTATCAGATAACAAGATCAAGAAATCGGATGCTGATATGAGTATTCCACTTACAAGAACAAAAGATATTCTTGCATTCCTTGGGATGCAGAGAGAAGAGGCAAGAAAGACAGATGGGGACAGCAGACTTGCCAGACAGATTATATGCGGATTTTCGATGGAGACACAGAATCTGCTGGAGAATTCCAGAAAGAAACTGGAAAAGAAGAAGATCGATATAGTCGCAGCAAATAACTTAAAGACAGCGGGGGCTGGATTTGGAACAGATACCAATGTGCTGACATTGATCACACAGGATGAAGATATTGAATTGCCACAGATGAGTAAAGAGGAGTGTGCAGACAGACTTCTTACCCAGTTAATAAAAATGAGGAAATAATATTAACCTGGAGGCTGGCGTTGAGCATAGAAAATAAGAAAAAGCTGCGGGTGTTATGCCTGGTGCTATTCATTTTATACAGTATATCCATTATTTATTTCCTGATATTCAGCGATATGTTTGGAAGGGGACATGGATATGAAGAGATGCGGTACAATCTGACACCGTTTCTCGAGATTAAGCGTTTCGTAAAGTACAGAAGTTATATGACGACCACAAGCGTGATGTTGAATCTGGTTGGAAATGTTCTTGCTTTTGTACCATTTGGAATGTTGATCCGCTGGGTCAGAGGTAAAAAGACCGGATTTTTTACAGCGACTCTGGCGGCATTTGCGTTTTCGTTAAGTATTGAACTGGTACAGTTGATAACAAAACTTGGGGTGTTTGATGTTGATGATATTATCATGAATACCTTTGGCGGCATGCTTGGATATATCATATATTATATTCTGGCACGATTTGACAGAAAAAGGAGAAAAAAGATTGAAAAACAGTGATTTCAGGGTTTCTCCACCCGGAAGTTCAGGAGATACGATCATTTCATATATATTGGGAATTTTGGGCGGAATCTTTATAATACTTTCTGTGATCAAATCCATTATATCAAGAGGTGCGGTAGAACGTATCTATGGGGTATTGATGATCAGTGCATTTTTGATGGCATTTACCGGAATTGTATTCGGCGTGATCGGGTATCATGCAGAAGAAGGTGGAGTTACATCTAAGAAAATGGCGGTTTATCTGAATATCATAGTTTTTATTATATCAGGCATCTTTTTTATGAAGGGAATATAAGAGTATGGATGAGAGACTGAAGAAACAACTGGATTTTATACTGGAGGTTGACAAGAGCAAATTTGTAGTCAGACAGACGTATCTGACAGATGGAATCAGAAAAGAAGATGATGCAGAACATTCCTGGCATATTGCACTTATGGCAATCTTACTGGCGGAATATTCAAATGAACCGGTTGACGTATTAAGAGTGGTTTCCATGCTGCTGGTTCATGATCTGATCGAGATAGATGCAGGTGATACATATGCATATGATAAAACTGCAAATGCAACAAAAAGGGAGCGGGAATTAAAGGCTGCTGACCGGATATTTAATATCCTGCCGGAAGATCAGGCGAAGAAGCTTCGTGGACTCTGGGATGAATTTGAGGAGTATCAGACGCCGGAAGCCAAATTTGCACATGTGATGGATAATCTGGCGCCGGTTATGTTATGTGATGCCGTTGGAGGAAAAGGCTGGAAAGAGCATGGCGTTTTCGAGAATCAGGTGTATGGTAGAAACAAGCGGACACCAGAGGGATCAGAGACGTTATATCAGGTGATCGATGAGGTGTTCCGGAAGAACATTCAACTTGGAAACATAAAGGGAGACAATAAATGACATATTATAAGGATATAACAGCAGAATATGAAGATATCGAAGATCGTTACGAACTGATGGTTGAGCGGATCCGTTCGATCACAAAAGAAGAAACAGTGGACATGCGGTATCGGGATTATTTTGTAAGAACTGGAGAATTTTTACTGCAGTTAGATAAAGTGATCGAAAAGGTAAAAAGTGGGATACCCATTTCGGAGAGTTGTACAGCGGGTGAATTACAGCAGTTAAATGCAGCACTTTATCAGGATGTTATGCCTGAAAATTACGAAACGAGTTATTGCAACTATGAATACACCAGACAGATGTTTGGTGAGAAAATAGCAGAGGACGAGATTGAAGATACAGACAAGCGGGAATATTTATTTGCTGACTATCTGACATTTCTTTGTTATGAATTCCATGGACTGATCGCGGCAGCATTTGAAGGAAGAGTTGTAGACCTTACTGTATGGTTTGAATTGTTTGTAGAGGTATATGGGATCTTTGAGGATTTTCCATCTGTTAAAGCAGTAAAAGATGCCATTTATTATTTTGAACATGATTATGCGGAGTTCTTCATGGATTATCGTGTGCGTGAGAAGATGGATCCGATTCTTTCCTTTGCGACAGATATTGTCATGAAATGTGAAGACGGAGATAACAGCTATTTATATGAATATGGAGAATACATCGGAAAGAATGAATTGGAAACGGAAGCGTTTCTTCGCAGGATGTCATCAGAAAAAGTGGCGTCGATTGCCCGGACTTATACAGAAGGATTTCGACAGGGCTTTGTAGCGGCCGGAATTGATATGTCAAAAAAGAAGCATGTAAATATCCGGTATTCGATTGGTATGGAGCGCATCGTAAAAGCTGCGATCCTCCAGTTCCGTGATATGGGATTGGAACCGTTATGTTTCCGTTATGATACGAACCGCATCAACCGGACCAGAATGAACCGGATCGGCTATGTAGGTACTCCGGTAAATAAGCAGATGGATTACGACCATCAGATGGACCAGGCGTTATTTCTTGATCGCAAGCTGATGGAACGGAAATTAGAGATAATGCGTGGCGCTTATGAGAAATACAGATATGAGGCGTCCGTATATGCAGGACCGGCGTGTATCGAGATATTTGGTGAGACACCGTTTGAACCGGTGAGCAAGCCGGGACAGCTTACGCTTAGCAAGAAGCAGCAGGAGCTTGGTGTGGAATATACCAATGAACTGTCACAGATTGTGAACGAATATATACCGGGAGATGAGTACAGCTTTACGATCATCGCATATCCAATGCCTGAGATCGGAGATGATTATGAAGATATATTTGAACAGATCATCCGGATCAACAATCTGGAAAGTAATGTATACCGTCCGATTCACCAGATGATCATCAATGAGTTGGATCAGGCAGAATGGGTACATGTGATCGGACAGAATGGTAATCAGACTGATATGAAGGTAATGCTGCATGTGTTAGAGCACCCGGAGATAGAGACAAATTTTGAGAATTGTCTGGCGGATGTGAATATTCCTCTTGGCGAGGTTTTTACATCGCCGAGGCTTACCGGAACGCATGGAGTTTTAAATGTGAGTGAGGTCTATCTGAATGATCTGAAATATGTTGATCTCAAGCTGACCTTTGAAGATGGAAAGATCAAAACTTACACCTGTAAGAACTTTGACAGAGAAGAAGATAATGTAAAATTTGTAAAGGATAATCTTTTGGGCGGACGGGATACACTGCCGATCGGAGAGTTTGCGATCGGAACGAATACGACCGCATATGTACTTGCAAATAAATATAACATGGTATATAAATTGCCGATACTGATCGTAGAGAAGATGGGACCGCATTTTGCAGTCGGTGATACCTGCTATAGCTGGAGCGAAGAAAATATCCTTCATAATCCGGACGGCAAGGAAATCGTTGCAAAGGATAATGAGTGCTCGATCCTTCGAAAGACGGATATCAGCAAGGCATATTTTAACTGCCATACCGATATTACGATACCATATGATGAGATCGGAGGCATTTATTCGGTTCATGCAGATGGAACGAGAGTTGCCATTATCGAAAATGGCAGATTTGTTCTTCCGGGAACCGAGATGTTAAATGAGCCGTTTAAAGAGGCGGAATAAAAAATAAACCATATAAATGAGAGTAGATTCATCATCCTGAACATGGGAGAGAAGCTGTCATTTATATGGTTTATTTTATTTCATAGCGTTTAGCTGTGCTTTTATAAAGAAGTTAGTATTCGTATCGTATTTTATTATTTTAAAACAGACATTCGCTTATATCGTTTATTTGAATACAGTGCGCTGTCTGCCTGGCTTAACAGATCCTCAATCTTGATATTCGGATCGCAGGAAAATTCCGATACACCGACACTCATTTCGATATAATATGGTTTGCCACAGGTTTCATTTAATTCATTGGACAATTCCTGAATCCTTGCCTGTACAGTCTTAGGAAAATCAAGATCATCAATGAAAGCAAAACATACAAACTCATCACCGCCGATTCGACCGACAATGTCACTCGCCCGGAAACTTGTCATCAGGATATTTGCAATATTCTTTAAAGCAAAATCTCCATCGTTGTGTCCGAATTTATCGTTTACGATCTTTAAGCTGTCCATGTCTGCAAACAGTAGCATTGCCTTACGTCCATGATTGGCAGGTTTATTGATCAGGTATTCCACTTTTTCCATTAATCCACGTCTGTTATTGACGCCGGTCAGTTCATCGGAGGTAGACAGGTGATTTAACAGCTCATTTTTTTCATGGATCTCACTTAAGGACATTACTAATTGTTCTTTTGTCTGGATCTGTTCTTTTAAAAGTGATAAATATTTAAAAGAAGCCCCAAGATGAAGAGAAGTTGTATAAATGTGTCCAAAGTGATCTACATCTGTATTGCATACAAACAGACCATGATGTTGTTCATTTGTAAAAATAGGAACAATAACAGCGGTAAATCTATCTTCAAAACCGGTATATTCATTGTCAAAGATATCGGTAGATGCAATACGACGTGTTTCACCTGATAAAACAGCTGTATGTTTTGGATTGTAAAAAGCTTGAAGATACAAAGTATCCGGCGTTTTCCAGCTTCCGTCCGGTTGAATGGCGACGGGTTCATCATACGCATATAAATAAGATGCTGCAAATCCAAGGTCTTTTAATTTAGCAAGCATAGATGAAAAGGTTTTTGCTGTATCGGTTCCATATGTAAGAGTATCTCTTGTAATATAGATTGAAGACCATGATCCCGTTTTGCTGTCATGTTCCTGTTGGTACAAAGAAGTTGACAAAAACTGTGCGATAGCACTTGTAATATGAGAATTTAGCCGATAGTATTCAGACCGTTTATCCGGATCGTTGATTAATGCTATGATGACACCGGAAAAACAACGGAATGAAAATGCAATATTGGTTACTGAAAAGAAACTTGTGACAGGAGATGACAATAATGTCATCAGTTTGTCTACGATCAGATTCTTTGGATATGGTTTAGCCTTTGGTAAAATAGCAATTTCTATTATATCCTTCCAGATGCTGTTGATCTGATCAAGAACAATCGTACCAAAAAAGCTGTTTTTAATGTTGCCTAAAATAGAATCATCACAGTATTCCAGAATATCTGTTACAGTAGAGAAATTGTCAATCGGCATATGTTCGGTATTTTCATGCAGACTGCACCCACATGATAATCGTTTTACAAAGTGGGAATCCAAGACAGAAGAACAGAATTCGCCTGCCTTAATATCCTGAATGATCTTGCCAACGGCACGATAGCCCAATGCAGGGGTGTTCGCGTTTACGGTTGTAAGGGGTGGAACCATAGTTACGGAACCGGGAGAGTTGTCAAAACCGATTACACTGATATCAGCTCCGATTCGGATGTTACGGCTTTTCAATTCCTGATAGCCGCCGATAGCCATCTGATCGTTAGAGAAAATAATTGCATCAGCATCCGGATTATCATCAAGCAGTTTGCCGACAATCTCACGACTGTATTCAGAATAATCACCGTATACGATCATATCTTCGGTGATCGGTATGTTGTGAGCTTTCATTGTAGTTCGGTATACATTCAAACGTTCCAGAGCATCTTCATTTGTCTTTCTTCCGGCAACAAAACAGATATGTTTTCGGTTGTGATGAATAATCAGATGTTCGATGGCATCTCGAAGACCGGCAGTACTGTCGGTCTGTAAACAAGGATAACCTGAAACCTTAGATTCCAGAGTAAGGATCGGAATATCTTTAAAAGTATCCAAAAATGCTTCAATACTTTTTTGTGATATAAAAGATGCGATCGTGCCAACGGACACGATTAGGGCATCCAGATTTTCTTTTTTAGCATAATAAAAAACAGAGTTGTACTGATAATCATAAATTTCGTTTTCAGGATCGTTAAATGAAGCATTTAAAAACATGCCCGGAAAGACGATAAGATTCACGTCTAGCTCTTTCGCTGCGTATTCAGCTCCTTTACATATTTCATTTGCATATTCATTGTCGAGATGACATATGAATAATCCGATGTTTAATCTATTATTTGTCATACAACTACCTCTTGTTAACGAAAAAAACAGTTACTCTGCATATAACGTTATATTACCATAAATGGGAATCATTATCAAATTATATTTGATATTTATATAGTATTTTTCAAAAAAAAGAAACACGCTTTGCTGATGAACAAAATTGTGCCGAACAGAGACCTGTTTTGGGCTGGTATATTTGTGAGAATGGCTTCTTTACAAACAGAAATTAATCCCGTATAATTTATAAGAATCAATTGGCATGAAAATGCACTTTATAATGGATAAAACAGGAGGATTTTACAATGGATTACAAGAATGCCGGCGTTGATATTGAGGCAGGATATAAGTCAGTAGAACTTATGAAGAAGCACATCAAGACAACCATGAGACCAGAGGTATTAGGTGGTATCGGAGGTTTTGCTGGTGCGTTCAGTCTTGCAAAGATCAAAGAGATGAAAGAGCCTGTATTACTGTCTGGAACAGATGGATGCGGTACAAAAGTACAGCTTGCATATATCATGGATAAGCACGATACGATCGGAATCGATGCTGTGGCTATGTGTGTGAATGATATTGCATGTTCTGGTGGAGAACCTCTTTTCTTCCTGGATTATATAGCATGTGGTAAGAATTATCCGGAAAAGATCGCTACGATCGTAAGTGGTGTTGCAGAAGGCTGTAACCAGTCCGGCGCAGCTTTAGTTGGCGGCGAGACAGCAGAGCATCCGGGACTTATGCCGGAGAATGAGTATGACCTTGCAGGATTTGCTGTTGGTGTCGTAGAGAAGGATGAACTTATCACAGGAGAGAATATCAAAGCCGGAGATACATTGATCGGTATCGCTTCAAGCGGTGTACACAGCAATGGTTTCTCACTGGTTCGTAAAGTATTTGAGATGACAAAGGAATCTCTGGATACATATTATGATGAACTTGGAACAACACTTGGCGAAGCACTTCTTGCTCCGACAAGAATTTATGTAAAAGCATTAAAGGCAGTAAAGGATGCCGGTGTAATGATTAAGGGTTGTAGCCATATCACAGGCGGTGGTTTCTATGAGAACATTCCAAGAATGCTTCCGGACGGAGCTCGTGCGCAGGTGAAGAAGGACTCATATGAAGTGCCTGCTATATTCAAGCTCCTTGCAAAGAAGGGCGATATAGATGAGCATATGATGTACAATACATATAACATGGGAGTTGGTATGTGCCTTGCAATAGATCCTACAGATGCAGATAAAACAATAGCAGCTATAGAGAGTGCCGGAGACAAGGCATTTGTTCTCGGTACAGTAGTAGCCGGTGAAAAGGGAGTAGATTTATGCTAAGAATAGCAGTTCTGGTTTCCGGTGGCGGTACGAACTTACAGGCGATCATTGATGCAATCGCAGCAGGAAAGATCACAGACACCGAGATCGCAGCAGTTATCAGTAATAATAGAAATGCCTATGCACTGGAACGTGCAAAACAGGCAGGTATAAAAGATATCGTAGTATCACCAAAGGATTTTGAAACAAGAGATGTATTTAATGAGAACCTGTTGAAGATTTTACAGGAAGTGAATCCGGATCTGATCGTACTTGCGGGATACCTTGTAGTTATTCCGGAGATTGTGATTGATGCATTTGAGAACCGGATTATCAATATCCATCCTTCTCTGATTCCTGCTTTTTGTGGTACAGGCTATTATGGACTCAAGGTTCATGAGGCAGCGTTAAAAAGAGGTGTAAAAGTAGTAGGTGCTACGGTACATTTTGTAGATAAAGGAACCGATACCGGTCCGATCATTATGCAGAAAGCGGTTGCGGTACAAAACGGAGATACTCCGAAGGTGCTTCAGCAGAGAGTCATGGAGCAGGCAGAGTGGAATATTCTACCTGCTGCTATTGATAAGATTGCACATGGAAAGGTTCGGATCGAAGACGGCATAACAGTTGTAGAAGACTGACAGGAGGAAAACAAATGAAGATTTTAGTTGTAGGTGGCGGCGGAAGAGAGCATGCTATTATTACAAGTATTGCAAAGAGCAGTAAAGTAACAAAAATCTATTGTGCACCGGGAAATGCAGGTATTGCAGAATTGGCAGAATGTGTGGATATCGGTGTTATGGAATTTGATAAACTGGTTGATTTCGCAAAGAAGGAAGCAGTTGATCTTGCAGTTGTAGCTCCGGATGACCCGTTGGTTGCCGGTGCAGTTGATGCATTTGAAGCAGCGGGCATCCGTGCATTCGGTCCTCGAGCAAATGCAGCGATCATCGAAGGTTCAAAGGCATTTTCCAAGGATCTTATGAAAAAATACAATATACCTACAGCCGCATATGAGAATTTTACAGATGCAGAATCAGCGCTTGCATATCTTGAAACGGCAAGCTTCCCGATCGTATTAAAAGCAGATGGACTGGCACTTGGTAAAGGTGTTCTGATCTGTAAGGATCTGGAAGAAGCAAAAGCCGGTGTAAAAGAGATCATGCTGGATAAGCATTTTGGAAATGCGGGAAATACTATGGTTATCGAGGAATTCATGACAGGACGTGAGGTGTCTGTTCTTGCATTCTGTGATGGTACAACGATCAAACCTATGACCTCCGCACAGGATCATAAGCGTGCACAGGACGGTGATCAAGGATTGAATACCGGTGGAATGGGAACATTTTCACCAAGCCCATTCTATACAGATGAGATCGCAGATTACTGCATGGAGAATATATACAAGCCTACAATGGCAGCCATGAAGGCAGAGAAAAGAGAATTCAAGGGTGTATTATTCTGCGGACTTATGATCACGCCACAGGGCGTAAAGGTACTGGAATATAATGCAAGATTTGGAGATCCGGAGGCGCAGGTTGTTCTTCCTAGAATGAAGAATGATATCATTGATGTATTTGAGGCGTGTATTGACGGAACTCTGGATCAGGTAGAACTTGAATTTGAAGACAACGCTGCTGTATGTGTAGTACTTGCATCTGACGGTTATCCGGTTTCCTATAAGAAAGGATATCCGATCTCAGGTCTAGAGACATTCAAAGACAAGGACGGATACTATGTATTCCATGCCGGAACTAAGTTTGAAGACGGCAAAGTTGTAACAAATGGCGGTCGTGTACTTGGAGTAACAGCTACAGGAAAGGATCTTCATGAAGCCCGTGCAAATGCATACAAGGCAACCGAGTGGATCACATTTGAGAATAAATATATGCGCCATGATATCGGTAAAGCGATTGATGAGTGTTAATTATTATTGAAAGATATACGAAAGAAAAAAGTCTCTGGGGAACATACTAATATATGGGAGCCGGAGACTTTTGTATCATAACAGAAGATAGTAGGCAGAAAATGTCATATACTATGAAAAAAGAGGTGACATAATTTGAAACTTCCAAACAGTGAAAAATTACAGGAAATATTAAAAGAAGCCAAACGGATATCCAAGAAACTGGGGCAGAACTATATAGGAAGTGAACATCTGTTGATGGCACTTACCTTTGTCAGTGATACGGCACCGTTTGTTGTTTTACAGGAAAATGGAGTAACGATACAGTCGATCATTAATATCTTAAGCCAGATACCATTAGCCGGAGGAACCTTTGGTGCAGAGAAAAGCAAATATACAAAATCCGCAGAGTCGATTCTGGAGCTTGCGGGAAATGAAGCAAAACGTCTGGAAAGTACAGAGGTAGGAAGTGAGCATCTTCTGATTGCCATTTTGAAGCATCTGGATTGTACGGCGGTAAAAATCATACTGTCATTAAAGGCAAATATACAGAAAATATATGTAGACATCATGTCTGCATGTGGAGTGGATGGCAGTACGGCAAAGAAAGAATTTGTAAGTCTGAAAAAGGGAAAGAATAAATCCAAGGCATCGGCAACACTGACGTTGGATCAGTTCTCCAGAGATATGACGATGGATGCCCGTATGGGAAATCTAGATCCGGTTATAGGCAGAGAGAAAGAGATAGAGCGTGTGCTTCAGATTTTAAGCAGACGTATGAAGAACAACCCATGTATGGTTGGAGAACCGGGTGTAGGTAAGACTGCGGTAGCAGAGGGGATTGCTTACCTGATCGCTGCAGGAGATGTGCCGGATACAGTACGGGATAAGCGACTGTTGTCGCTAGATTTATCCAGTATGGTAGCGGGTTCCAAGTACCGTGGAGAATTTGAGGAACGGATCAAGAAGGTGATCGCAGAGGTAAAAAATGCCGGAAACGTCATTCTGTTTGTGGATGAGCTTCATACGATCATCGGAGCCGGTGGAGCAGAGGGAGCAATCGATGCATCTAATATCTTAAAACCATCCTTATCGCGCGGAGAGATCCAGATGATCGGAGCGACGACGCGTGCAGAATACAGAAAATATATAGAAAAGGATGCAGCGTTGGAGCGAAGATTTCAGCCGGTCTATGTGGAAGAGCCGACCAATGAAGAAACAGTAGAGATCTTAAAGGGACTTCGCTCTGCATACGAGGAACATCATCATGTAGAGATCAGTGATCAGGCACTGGAAGCAGCGGTATCATTATCGGTTCGATATATCAGTGATCGTTTCCTGCCGGATAAAGCCATTGATCTGATGGATGAAGCCTGTTCCAGAAAACGTCTGGGATTCGGAAAGAAAGCAAAGAAGACTCTGCCGTTGGAACTTGAGATACAGGTGCTTTCCGATGATATTGAGAACTTTTTAGAGGCTGGAGATATTGATGAAGCGGCGGAACTGTTAAAGAAACAGAGAAAACTGGAAGCAAAGCTTGATAAAACGAAGCAGAATAAAAATGTGAAAAATGTTGTAGTAGATGCAGAGGATATTGCGGATGTTGTATCTGTATGGACGAAAATTCCGGTAAATAAACTGACTGAACAGGAATCCAAACGTCTGGAACGTCTGGAAGAGGAGCTGCATAAGAGAGTTGTCGGTCAGAATGAAGCGGTTGATGCGGTGGCAAGGGCTATCAAGAGAAGCCGTGTAGGCTTAAAAGATCCAAAACGTCCGGTTGGTTCGTTCTTATTCCTTGGGCCTACCGGTGTAGGTAAGACTGAATTGTCGAAAGCTCTTGCAGAAGCAGTATTTGGCAGCGAGGAAGCGCTGATCCGTGTCGATATGTCAGAGTACATGGAGAAACACAGTGTGTCGAAGCTGATCGGCTCACCCCCGGGCTATGTTGGTTTTGAGGAAGGAGGACAGTTGAGCGAGAAAGTCCGTTCCAATCCATATTCTGTTATTCTGTTTGATGAGATAGAAAAGGCACACAGTGACGTGTTTAATATATTATTACAGGTATTGGATGATGGACATATCACAGATTCTCAGGGCAGAAAAGTAGACTTTAAGAACACGATCATAATCATGACATCAAATACCGGTGCACAGAGGATCATTGATCCGAAGAAGCTTGGATTTGTTACCGCGTCAAATGCAGATATAGAGCACGAAGATATGAAGAAGAATGTTATGGATGAGGTAAAACAGAACTTCAAGCCGGAGTTCTTGAACCGTATTGACGACATTATCGTATTCCGTGCACTGACAGAGGATGATGTAAGAAATATTTCGAATCTTCTATTAAAAGAATTAAAGCAACGTGTTGCATTGCAGATGGAGATTCAGTTGAAGTTTGGAGATGCAGTTAAGAAACTGATCTTTGAGAAAGGCTACGATAAGAAATACGGAGCAAGACCGTTGAAACGTGCGATTCAGACGAATATAGAAGATGAGCTTGCAGAAGCAGTCTTAAAAGGTGAGATCAAACGGGGAGATACCGTTCAGGTGACTGTGCGCAACGATAAGGTGAAGTTTGTAGTAAAAAATGAACCTGAAAAGTAGTTGCTTCCAATTCTATAAAATAATTGTGAACTGATTATATTTGGTGTGGCAAAAGCCGGAGCATTATTGTATAATCAGATTATAAAAGTGCCGGGTATGGCATGAGTATAATGTACAGGAGGATAAAAATGTCAGTAATCAACGATTTAATTAACATAGAGTCCGATTCACTGGATTTCGGAAATTATGAATTAGCAACAAAGACAAAGAAAGATGGTATTGAATATAAAGGTGATATCTATAAGATCAAGACTTTCAATGAGATCACCAAGCTTGAGAAGAATGGTATGTTTGTATATGAATCAGTACCGGGTACAGCAGTACATGGCTTCCGTTCATCAGAAGAAGATGTATCATTTATAGTAGAAGGAACAGAGACCTCATCTATTACACTGGAGCTGGAACCGGAAACAGATTACAAGATTCATATTGATGATATATATGTAGGAAAGAATAAAACAAATCTCGGTGGCAAGTTAAGCATCAGTGTAGATCTTGAACCGGGCAGAGAAGTAAAGGTAGACGTCAGAAAAGCATTTGACTAGGAGTTTATATGGCAAAAGAAAAACAGATCTTTTTTTGCCGGGAATGTGGATTTGAGTCAGCAAAATGGATGGGACAATGTCCGGGTTGCAGATCCTGGAATACGTTCTGTGAAGAAAAAGTAACGGTAGGCGCCAGAAAACAGTCCGGAGGACGGACTGCTGTGGTGCCTACAAGTATTTTAGAAGTAAAAACGGCTGATGAGACAAGATTTTCCACAGGACTGGAAGAATTGAACAGAGTACTTGGAGGAGGAATCGTAAACGGTTCTCTTGTTTTGGTAGGCGGAGATCCCGGTATCGGTAAGTCAACGATCCTGCTTCAGATGTGCAGAAATCTATCAGCAGATGGTCATAAGATCCTCTATGTTTCAGGTGAGGAATCTTTGTCGCAGATCAAGATGCGCGCGGAACGAATTGGTACATTTCAGAAGGATATGCTGCTTTTGTGTGTAAATAATCTGGAAGATGTGGAAGAATATGTCAAGAAGGACAAACCGAAGGTTATTGTTATCGACTCGATCCAGACAATAGTAGTAGAAGATATTGCTTCGGCGCCGGGAAGCGTATCTCAGGTAAAAGAAGTAACAGCACGTTTGATGCAGATGGCAAAACAGATGGATATAGCGATCTTTATCGTTGGACATGTTACGAAGGAAGGAACGGTAGCAGGCCCGAGAAATCTGGAACATATGGTAGATACGGTGTTGTATTTTGAAGGCGATCGTAATGCAGGCTTCCGTATTCTTCGTGCGGTAAAGAATCGATTTGGATCAACAAATGAGATCGGTGTATTTGAAATGCTTGAAACCGGCTTGTCAGAGGTGAATAATCCATCAAAGGTTATGCTGGCAGGTAGACCGCTTCAGACATCCGGTTCGGTTGTAGTATGTTCTTTAGAAGGAACCAGACCGATCCTGCTGGAGATCCAGGCACTGGTCTGCCAGACCAGCTTTAATCTGCCGAGACGTACAACAGTTGGTTTGGACTATAATCGTGTGAACCTTCTTCTTGCGGTACTTGAAAAGAGAGCGGGAATGGTGTTATCAGGAAGTGATGCATATGTCAATATAGCCGGTGGTATGCGGCTTGATGATCCGGCAGCAGATCTTGGAATTGTATTTGCACTTGTTTCCAGTTTTCGTAATCGTCCATTGGATGAGAGTATGGTCGTATTCGGTGAAGTAGGACTTTCAGGAGAAGTCCGTGGCGTATCCGCAGCAGAGCAGCGTGTAAGAGAAGCGGTAAAAATGGGATTCCAGACATGTATTATGCCAAAGACAAATGCAGAGCATCTTAAGAGTATAGAGGGCATAAAAGTAGTAGGAGTATCGAATATCAGTCAGGCGTTAGAGTACATATAAGATTGTATTTATTTTAATACAATTTTTGTCAAAAAAAGTGTTGACATCTGACGTCTGATTTAGTATTATATCAACTGTTCGCGGTACGAAACACCGAACGAACAAAGATCACAACTTACATATTTCATGATGATTCTCATCTGGAAAGTATGCAGAACATCAAAAAAGAAATTAAAAAAGTTGTTGACAAAGAACACTGAATGT